>Ga0256900_1000529_pt1 | contig 12225 bp, 13 predicted proteins | sample MC6MC0688MT_FD_190190 | JGI IMG/M metagenome (GOLD analysis project Ga0256900, IMG submission 190190) | Metatranscriptome of enriched soil aggregate microbial communities from Iowa State University, Ames, United States - MC6-MC0688-MT... | ecosystem: Environmental > Terrestrial > Soil >... | reverse complement strand
CGCTTAGTGCTAAAGGCTAAAATAAAAAAAGCCATCGGGATTAGCGATGACTTTGTGTTCCCGGATTTGGCGATCAGGTAAATATAGAATCCCAAGGGTAATGCACAGGAACCATATTTGTAGCGTTGTATAAATCATTACTAACCATCAGCATCTTCCATCATTTTCACCGGATTTCTGAAATTCCTATATTCCGAAGAACCGCTTAAGCTTAAAAGCTTTGAAGCCTGAAACGGTACATCATATGCCTAGTCTTTTGCAGGAATTTTTATAACCTTCTTGCTCAGTACCAGTTTCGGAGATGCGCGGTATTCTATGTTTTTGCTTTCATAACGTTCAGCACCCCACGTCTGCGAGACGAAAGCGAAAATTCTCCGGTTAGTTGTTTTCTCGTCAAACAGCACTTCTATCACCGGGCTCTTCCATATCCCTTTTTCATCTGCTTTAATGTTAAACTCCTGACGTTGGTGATTAGGCGTACTTACAAGCAAAGTGGGCTTTCCGGTACCATTTCCCGGCACTGTATAAATAGGCGTTACATATAGATTGATGTAAGTATTGGGCGCTGCTCTACCAACCATTACAAAGGGGCCGGTTATTTCAGATCCGGATGTTGGGGAGGTAATGGCCGGCTTTATTTTGCTTTCCTGTTCAGCAGGCCTTGGTTTTCTTTCTAATTTTTTACCTGATTGTGCATTAGCATTACTACCAATCATCAATAAGAGCAATACCGATAGTATTGTTTTAAATCGGGGCAAAGTATTTATTTTCATATTCAAAAGATTTTATTTATTTAACAAAGAAACTCCCGAGGTTTAGGTTCCGGTTTATCTTTTATCACTGCTCTGTCCGGGAAACAAATATGGAATAGGCTCTTGCATTTTGGCTACCATCTGTAAGAGATGTCGCTACACCGTTTTTCCATAGCCTGGCGACCTGCTTATCGTCCGCATTTTCTTCATAACCAGCGGCATAAACATCACTTTCCTGAACAAAAACACTTCTTACATAAGCATTCCCGCTGCCATCGGATAAATTTAAAGGCATATTGTTTTTCCAGACCTTAGCGACATCTTTGCTTCCGTTGCTTTCGAAGCCACCGGCATATACGTCATTTCCGTTTACAAATACAGCATACAATTCTGCTACCCCATTTTGACTGGTAAGGAATGATGCATTGCCGTTTTCCCAGACCGTTGCGATCCATTGAAGCCCGACATTTCTGTAACCGACTGTGTATACGTCGTTCCCGGACACAAAAATGGATCGTGCCAGATCTCCTTCCTGTCCATTTACGAGATTAGTCAGCAAGCCGTTTTTCCATACCTTGGCAACAGGAATTTCAAGTCCAATCATCTCATTGCCCGCAACATAGATATCATTGTCAACAACGTAAATACTTGTCGCGGAAGCATGCCTGCTACCATCGGTCAAATTTGTTGCGACCCCGTTCTTCCATACTTTAGCTATATTCCGGGTCCCGTTTGATTCGTAGCCAGCAACATATACGTCATGACCGACCACATAGACCGCATTGGCAGCGGATGGCTTACTTTCGTCTGTCAGAGCTACCTTAACGGCATTTTTCCATAACCTGGCAACGAGTACTCCTCCTACGTTCTCTGTACCGGTAACATATACATCACTGCCCTCCACAAAGACAGATGATGCTGCTGCATTACTTATGCCTTCAGTCAGGCTGGTAGCAATACCGTTCTTCCATATTTTAGCGACCGAAAAGTTACCTTTGGTTTCGACTCCGGCCACATAAACATCAGTGCGCATTTCTTTTGGTGTTTTGGCTATATCCTTTTTGCATGAAGAGAGGAACAACGAGCAAAATATTGCTAAAAATATATGGTAATAGAATTTTCCGTTCATTTTGATTTGCTTTTAAGATTCATTTTTACAAAATAAAATAAAGCGGCCATCAAAAAATAGTACAGATGCGACATTCCATCAGGATTAGCATTTGACCCGGGATGAACTGACAGGAAATGATGAACAAATAAAAAGCAACTTAAATCATTATAGTCCGCGTTTAAAACAAAATTCCCCTCGAAACAAATGTTCAAGGGGAATTTTTGGTTAGGCTATAAATTATAAATCTGCTACTTTGACTTCATGATTTTGTAAGTAGTAGTACTACCCTCCTGTTCGGTAATATTAATATAATACATCCCCGGCACCAGGTTGTCCAAAGCAATCTGAACAAGCTCCTTTTCAGCCTTTAACTGTTTTACTACTTGTCCCGATGCATTATAAACATAGATACTTTCATTACCCGTCAATCCGGAAAGGCTTACACTTGTGGTTGCGGGGTTCGGATAAATATCAACTTTTCTTGTTGTAACAATGGAAAGCATTTGTACGCCACTATATGCATAGTTACCATTATGATCGGTTTGCTTCAGGCGATAGTAATTCCTGCCATTCAAAGGATTTTTATCGGTATAGCTATAGTCCAGTTTTAAAGTGCTTTTTCCGGTTTCAGACTGGCTAGCCACAAAACCTATGGCAGACCAGGAACGACCATCACTGCTTCTTTCCACTTCAAAACCGCTGTTGTCCTGCTCTGTAGCGGTAGCCCATACCAACAAAGCCGTATTATCTTTTTTATGCGCCTCAAAGGCCATTAAGGTAACAGGAGTAGCTGTATTACCCAAACCGAAGTTGGCAATCGCCGGGCTATTGGTAACGGTTACTGCATTTACGGTATCTGCCTGGCCACTGGAAGAGCCGGTCAGTCTGTACCCACTGGGAACAGAAAGGCGGACTTTGTAATTACCCGGTGCAATATTCGGGAAGGAATAATAACCATTAGCATCTGTTGTTTTGCTGGCAATTAAAGCATTGCCGGCATCGAACAATCTTATGGTCGCACCGCCGCTATAACCCGTACCACTTGGTATTCCGCCATCCGGGTCTTCGAACACGGTTCCGGAAATCGACTGCAGGATCGTAACAGAGGAAGCATTATAGGCAACGAATGCCTGATCGCTGGCTCCGGACAGCACCTGTCCAAATCCTGCTATTCTTCCGATATTGGCCGCATTAATACCGAATGCTTCAAAATCGTAACTCACCAGGCGCAGGTCCCTATCTCCATACAAACCGCTATTATAGGTAGGCGGATTGGTTGGCGTGTAAAATTTCATATGGATCTGTGCTACCACAGGAATATTAGCCACGTTGATCGATACCGAATTACCCACGGTATTACCCTGCGCATCAAAGAACCGGTATACGTCATTAACGTTACTGCCCGGGGGCACCCCGATCTGCGTCAGCACCAGGTCAGGAATACCATCACCAACTTTGGAAACATGTATATTGGAAACGCTATATTTTAACTCGATACCACCAGGAATATTGTAGATCCCGGTACCCAGGTCCAAACCCTGCACGCCATCTGTTAAGTAACTGTTCAAATCACTGGTCACCGGTACGGGGCTCACATTACCATCGCCTCCACCATACTTAGAACCAACACCAATTACAATCGGGTTGGAGCTACCGTTAATGTTTACAGTAGGTACGGAAGCCACAGGAAGCGCCTGGAATTTTTGCTGCGTAAAAGTAACCCCTTTATTGGTTAACAGGGCATCATTCACACCGGTTGAGTAAGTTGTAGACCCAACCCTAAAGGCCAGCAAATTGTGGCTGTTATTGGGTTGTATAGCACTATTGTTGACGGTACTGGATTGCCAGTAGCCCCCAAAATCAGTGTACACGCGACTTATGTTGTTCTGTGCTTTTGTAGTTAAGGTCAGCGCGGTTAGTGCAAGCGATAATAGAGCAATTTTTTTCATACTTCAATTTAGTTTTGATTTTTAATGGGCGTTACTAAGGTTATAGCCGGGAATTCAGTAATAAAAAATCCAAAGGGATCATTGACTCCTGCCTGGATCAAATATTTGTGGGTGCAAAGTTGCAAAAGAAGCAGCAGGCGGCTTTGCATCTGTCTTGATAAGATATCAATAAGCCTGCTTATTTATCAATTGTATCTATAATTATCAATTATTCAGATAACTGCTTTTCTAACTGCAAGGAAAAGCGATAATTAAAAGGATAAAAGCAGGAGCAGGACTGCTTAAGGCAAACAAAAGGCTATACTAAAAAAATAACACATATAAGCATAAAAAATCCATAATTGGGTATAAATACCCAAGGACAATTCCTCCGTATAGGGTTAAGTTTGTGGCACACAAAAATCTTAATGGACATGATAATCGACAAAAATTCTTCCGCAGTTGTAACCTTAACAGAGGCCCAATCTTACACCCACACCTTTCAGGGCCAGCACCCCGATGAGACTAAAGCATTTTTTGCAGGGCTTAATAAATTAAATCTTATCTTAGAGCAAAAAGGCTGCATTGGCATCCGGATCTACAATGGCCAAAAACCATCATCGACTACCAAAAACCTGGTATTGGTGGGGGTAAATGAGGCCGGAGAGGATATGGAACTGGGACCGTTGCTGGAGCATTTAATTCCATGCCCGCCGACCTGTGCTACTGCCAGCAGTTTGCTTCTTTAATGTATACGATCATCCTTTATATCGCCTTAGGCTTAGGCTTTATACCCCTCATTCCTTTACTAAAAGGAGCAATATCGCTTAAAGCACCTATTGCTCCTTTTATCTTGCTTACTGCTTTTTCCAGCTTGTATGAATTTGTCGCCACCCTGATCCTCAATTTAAATACCACCTACTGGTTCCACGCTTATTCGATTCTGGAGTTACTGAGTATCCTGTATTTCTTTGGACGGGTCAATAAAAACAAGCGGTTCAATAGCGCTGCCCTCATTGTATTACTTACCGTTTACCTGGTTTCTTTTTATTACTGGCGTTCTGATAATGCCTTAACAGCATTAGCGATCAATAAATTCCCGTTGACCATCTATATCGTGTTATCGTTTATTTTCTGGGTCCAGAAGCTCTTCAGGGACAATAAAGTAGATAACCTTTGGCAGCACGCTGAATTTTATTTTGTGGCGTCCCTGTGCATTTATTATTTCTGTACCGCATTTCTTTTTATTATGAGTAATTATTTATTTACTCATAAGGCGTTTTTCTTTGATTTCTGGATCCTGAATATCATTTGTGTCATCCTTTTAAGAATCATTTTATCGGTTGGGGTATGGAAGATGAAATAAATTACAGGTTAGTATTCTGGGCGGGCACCACATTAATGACCATAGCGGTTATCGGTATTTTCCTCATCCTCATTTCCTACCACCGCTTCCGTTCCCTTCAGCAGCAAAAGGAAGCGGAACGCTTATTGGCCAATTCTATAGAATCGGAGAAAAAAGAGCGGCTCAGGATCGCGCGGGACCTTCATGACGACATCGGGGGAGACCTGAATGCGATTGCCAATTATTTAACTACGATAAAAAAACTGGCTACAGAACCCCGGATACAGGAATTAGCAAAAGAAACCTATGAATATTTAAGCACTACGCAGACCAGTGTACAGATGATCAGTTACAACCTGATGCCCCCACAATTAGAAGTATCGGGCTTTATACCGGCGATCAAAGATTACCTGGAACGCATAGAGAAAGTAAATGCCATTGGCATTAAGGTGAACTATAGCAAACCCAGGATTCCCATTGACCCTCTGTTCAAATACGAGTTGTTTCGTATTATCCAGGAGTTGACGAATAATATGTTGAAGCATGGTAAGGTGTCGGCGATTACATTTGACCTGCACATTGCCGACAAATCAACGCTTATAACCATTACAGATGATGGCATCCCGTTCAATTTTTCAGCAAATTATCAAACCGCCGCAGGCATGGGCCTGAAAAATATAGTGTCCAGGATACGGTATATCCGGGCTACCCTGCAACATAATCAATCCGGAAACGGAAATACTACTTTAATAGAAATACCCCATACAAAAGATGATCCGAATAGCCATAGCTGATGACCATAAATTAGTCAGAAAAAGTTTATCCTTATTATTAAGTACCTCTAAACAGCTCGAAGTCGTTGCTGAAGCCAGTGACGGTATCGAACTCCTGGAAGTGCTGAAGCACACGCCTATTGATACCCTGCTGCTTGACCTGCAGATGCCCAACATGGACGGATTTGAAACCGCCAAAATAGTCAATCAATTGTATCCCGCCATCAAGATCCTCGTGCTTACTATGATGGATGATAATAATACCATCAGGCGGGTTATTGAATACGTGGACGGTTTTTATACTAAGAATACGGATCCCGAAGAACTGGAAAACGCCATACTCAAGCTTCACAAATCAGGGTTTTATTTCGAGCGGAGCTTTGCAGAAATTTCCAAAGGACTTCATATTGACCCGGCCAAAGAACCCCTGGCCAAAGAGTTCACAGAAAGGGAACGCGAAATCCTGATCCTCACTGCCCGTGAATTGAGCAATAAAGAAATAGCCGAAGAGCTACATATAAGTAAACGAACGGTAGACCGGCATAAGGAGATTATGCGGGAAACTTATAAAACCAGGAATTTCACAGGAGTAATTATGATCGCGCTCAAGTATGGCTATCTGTCCATGAATGATATCATGGTCTGATTTTTGGGTATTTATACACATTGCAGGAATGAAGAATCCGCGCTACATTTGTATTCATCTTTGTTATCCAAGAGTTACATTTCATCAAAAACAAAACCGAAGCTACACTATTGTGTGGCTTTTGTTTTGTTGCGTTTACCTATACCATTTTTTGCGCATCAATCGTTAAGCTGGAGGTATTCAATAATTTTACCATCCTGCTGTTCTATAATAAAACGCGTACCGGTGCTCACTGTACTATAAGGAACAATCACTTTCCTGCAATTATCTTTTAGCAATTCCCAATAACCTTTTACCTCATCAACAATAAAGATCGCTTGCACCATACGGGGAATTTCCAAGGCTTCGGGGCCGGCTACAGCGCCAAGCACTACGAATTTGTCAATACCGCATAATTTATAGCCATCATGTGCCGCACTTAGGTACACTTCTTTACCAGTAATTGTTTTATAAAACGCTACCGTACTTTCAAACTGATCGGTTACGATGGGCAATACAACATTTTTTATTTCCATTATATAAATTTTATCTTTACCCAAAAGTAGGCCAGGCCTGCAGTACGTCCAATAGCTCATTTTTTAATTAGTAAGCATATGTCTCATTTGATCAAAGCAAGCTCTAGCAACCAGGCCAACAAAAGGCATTTATCGGAAAGGTGCAGCGTAAATGATACTTTATCTTTTATCGGAAAAAGATGGCTGATGGCCGTGCTATACGAGATCTCGGTCGGGCACAATCAATTTTCCAGCCTCTTACCGGTCTTCTCCGGGCTATCGGAACATATCCTGGCTGCACGAATACAGGACCTTAACCAGAATGGCCTGATCATTAAAGTACCAAAGCCCGACTCCGTTCCTATCCAGATTTGCTACGCGATCACGTCAAAGGGCTATGACCTATTGTCCATCGTTGCCAGCCTGCATGACTGGACGGATGCTTACGCCGATCCGGACCAGGAAATTTAAATGAATAGGGTTGAAGGATAAATGGGATAAAAGTCCTACTCAACAGCAAATTACAAAGGATTAAATAGTTCCCCTGCCGGCTAATGAGTAGCCGATTTTGAGAAAAGGTTAATGATGACCACACCAAGCACGATAAAGCCAATGCCAATTATAGCGGGCCAATCCAGGGTTTGTTGATAAGCGAAATAAGCAATGATGGAGATCAATACGATCCCTACTGCTGACCAGATCGCATAAGCAATGCCTATCGGAATACCTTTCAAGGCTAATGATAAAAAATAAAAAGCCGCTCCCATCATAGCAATGAAAATAACCGATGGCAATAGTTTGGTAAATTGTTCTGTTTTCTTAAGTACGGAAGTCGCAACGGTTTCACAAATAATGGCCAATGCTAAAAATAGAAAGTGTTTCATCGCTTATTTTGTTTAGACGGATTCGATACGAAAACGGGATTTTCTTATCCTGCAGGCGTAAATTTAGCCCTCAAATTGATGCCACAGGTCTAAAATAAGACGGAAGTGTCAAAATAAAGTGTTGAATATAACGTTTCGACTACTGAATGGTCCTTCTTATAAGCCGCTGTCTTAAAAAGGTTACCAAATTTGCCATCCTGACTTTATCGAAGGATAGACAAATTTGATGCTCAATTCTTGTCGCATTCCGACAAGCTCAATGTGACAAGAATTTTAGCTTTTTAGATAACCTCATGTTCAAAGTGCTTCCACTAATTCCCGGCTCCAGATTATTAAGTATCTTGTAGGCGATTTTTTCGGGTAGGATGATCGGGGAGCTTATGATCACCTATGGATAAATAAAAACATGAGCCACGTGCAAGACAAACATTTTGATATTATAATAGCAGGATCAGGCATTTCGGGTTACAGCCTGCTCTATGAGGCCCTGCAGCAAGGGCTTTGGAGCGATAAAAAAATCCTGGTCATTGACAGCAAATTTGAGGAAAGGCCTAACAAAATGATTTCTTTCTGGGATCATGAAAACTCGCGCTTTCGTCCCTACTGCGCGGCCAACTGGCAAAAGCTTGCCTTCTATAGCCATAGCGGCAAAAAGACAGAGCTCGTTTTAGACGACTATGAGTATTTTACGATTGATAGCCATCACTTGCTGAGTAGCTATCATCAATTCCTGGAAGGGTGTCCTAACATTGTATTCCTGGAAGCAAAAGTTACCGATTGTCAATCTGGTAATGGTACCTGTAAAGTAGGTACAGACCAGGGCAATTTTACCAGTAATTATGTTTTCAATTCTATATTCAGCCCACCAAATATTCCGGGCAAATACCAGTATTTCCTGCAACATTTCAAAGGGGTACTGATCCGGCTGGAGGAGCCTTTTAAGGATTATAAGGAAGCTACTATAATGGACTACCGGACCGGTCAGCAACACGGAACTACCTTCTTTTATTGCCTGCCGATGTCTGCCGATTCCATTTTCGTGGAATACACGCTTTTCTCGAAAACATTACTTCCCGATGCCGCTTATAACGAAGCGATCCGCAAATATTTAGCAGAAGTGCTGCGTATCGATAAGTACCAGATTGTGTCCGAAGAACAAGGCGTTATACCAATGACCGACTATCCATTCAAGCGGCGTAATGGGAATATTATTCACCTGGGTACTGCCGGCGGCGATACCCGCGGCTCCACCGGCTACACCTTCTGTAATGTACAACAAACAATACAAGCCATTCTTAAAGCTTTTCGCGAAACAGGCACGCCGTTCTTTAAACAGGAGCATATAGGATTTAAAGATAAACTATATGATGCTACTCTGCTATCGGTGCTGGATGAAGGCCGTTACCCCGGAGATCAAATTTTCACGGATCTTTTTGAAGGAACAGCAGCGAAAAATGTTTTCCGGTTCCTGGATGCCCAATCCTCTTTATTGAACGATATATCCATCATGAAAAGCCTCAAAACGATACCATTTGCAAAGCATTTTGTAAAAACACTATTGAGATTTTAAGTAACCGGACAGATTACCATAACGGGGCTTATTGCCTGAGCCAGAAAATAAAAAGTCGCTCTTCCCTGAAGGATACCGGGAAGAGCGATAAGCAATAATTAAAGGAGCTTAACTATTCAGACCAAACCGCCAGTTCATAGCCATCGGGATCCATAAACTGGAAGCGCCTTCCTCCCGGGAAACTAAAAATATCTTTAGTTATCATTGCCCCGGCGGCTTTCACTTTACTTAAAGTATTTTCCAGGTCGGCGGAATAAAGTACGATCAAAATACTGCCATTAACCGGCTCCCCGCTGGCAAATCCGCCATCCACGTAATCGCCTTCAAATGCAGTGTACCCGGGACCGTAATCCGTAAATTTCCAGCCGAAACATTGGGTATAAAATGCTTTAGCCTTACTTAAATCTTTTGATAAGCATTCAATGTACTGGATTTGTTCGTGTTTTAATCTTGACAAGGTCATCCTGATTATTTATTTAAGTTTATAGTTACAATAAAGAACAAATTTACTACCGTCAGTGACAGCCGTATTGCAGGAGCTAAATGGGCTTGCGCTTCAATGATCAAGGTATGCAGAATATCTGCCATCCCCATAAACCTGGTTAAATATAATAATATTGCACCAATTATAACAAATGCTCAATTCAATTGCTGGATCTTAATGGTAAAAAAAATGCCCGGAGTATTAAAAAATACCCGGTGTTTCCTATTACCCTATCCGCATTAAAAGCTTATGCCATCAACAAAAAAACAGGCCGCCTCCGGAGAGGCGGCCTGTTGAAAACAATGAAACCTGGTTCACTGCTAAGCTATTTATTGTTTTACAAAGCGCTGGCGGAAGATCACTTTATCCTCCTCACCGGTAACAACAACAAAGTAAACACTGCTGGCTAAGGCGGACACATTCAGGCGTACTTTATTGCCACCTGCCTGCACTGCGCTTATGCTTAATTCCTGGCCGAGCAGGTTGTAAATACGCACTTCGTTATGCGCCGGTACTCCCTCTACGATCAATTCATGCGCTACAGGGTTCGGGTACACAATGATATTAGTTTTACTATCCTGCACTACGCTCACCACAGGGCTGTAGTCGAATTTGCCATCAAAATCCAATTGTTTTAAACGGTAGATATTCTTACCGATCAAAGGCTGCTTGTCGGTAAAGCTGTAATCCAGTCTAACATGGCTGTTACCATTGACGGCTTTGCTGTTCACATTACCAATCCGGGTCCAGTCGCTGCCTTCGGTGCTTCTTTCAATGTCAAAACCTTTGCTGTTTTGCTCCATTGCCGTAGCCCAGTCCAGGACAACAGTATTTCCTTCCTTATTTGCGGTAAACAATAAGAAGCGGGTTGGCAATGGTGAGGTAGTTGTGATACGATAAGGTACAGAAGGACTGTTGACGCCTGCTTTATCCCTGATGGAATAGTCGAAGCCGAGCTCACTGCCGGTAATACCATTACCCCCCTGACCATAGATAGCCAGCTTAGATGCATCAAAGTTAGGTATGCTTACCGAGCCCGAAGTGACATCAATCGCTACGACACCCGTTGAACCGCCGAAGTCATAATACAATAGGGTATTCGCGTTGATGGTATTGATCACGAATGTGGTACCGGTATTGCTGCGACAGGCCGATGCACCTGCACAATCTTCCGGATCGGTACCGGATAAAGAACCTCCGGAACCATTATAACCCGTTAAACTTGGAGAAGAAGTGAGCATGGATTTATAACCCGGCACAACAGGGAAGCCCGCAGGCGGTGTCAAACTAAACGAAGTCTGTGCAATGGTAAAGGTTTTGGTATCTGCAACCGGTGGTCTCTGGATACCAAAGACCAGGTTACCTCTGCCCGTAAACCTTTTAGCGATAGCCATACTGCCATCCGGCGTGCCGTCGCCACCAGCCAGTCCGGTGCTGTTTTCCCCGGTGGTTACCCAACCTGCAGGAGGCGTTGTGCTAACAGGCGTCACATTTGTATTCGTACCTACAGCATACACCGCTGTTGACAGTTTTAAGGTATAAGCCTCGTCGCCGGTCACGGAGATAGCGAAGGTGCCATCTGCAGCTACCGGTACTACGGCATCGATAATTCCCGTAACAGTATTGATCGCATAGACATAAAGGGTACCACCTGCATTCGTGCCATTCTCGCCGGAAGTAATGAGCTTATCGCCATTAGCATCGTCGATTACCGTGCCGCAATAATTTTGCCTTAAAGTATCTGTTTTAGAAGCGACACAAGCAGTACTAGAGGCATACCGCACCTGAACCGAGTAAATACCGCCTACTGCATTAATAGAAGGTGAAGACTGCCATGCAGAAGTAAAAAAAGAACTTACTGCTCTGTATTCCAGGCCTGCACCTAAAGGGGAAGTAATGGTAATGTTCCCATCAGCTCCAGAGCAAGGCGAAGGAGTAACCGTAGTAAACGGTGTAGCCGGCATAACCCCATTCACCACAAAACTCACCGTATCGCTGCCACTACAGCCACCGTGTAAGCTGGTAATGGTCCACCTATAAGCGTAAGTGCCCGGCACATTTAGATTACTTACCGTAGTATTGGCGGCACTGGGATTACCAATCGTGGCCGTACTACCTGATGGGACAGCAACTACAGACCATACACCCGTTCCTGTTCCCGGGCTGTTACCCAGCAGGGTTAGTGAATTGGCGCAGGCAATAGTCTGGTCAGAACCCGCATTAGGATTAATTGGGTTT
>Ga0256900_1000516_pt1 | contig 12511 bp, 14 predicted proteins | sample MC6MC0688MT_FD_190190 | JGI IMG/M metagenome (GOLD analysis project Ga0256900, IMG submission 190190) | Metatranscriptome of enriched soil aggregate microbial communities from Iowa State University, Ames, United States - MC6-MC0688-MT... | ecosystem: Environmental > Terrestrial > Soil >... | reverse complement strand
GGATAGCAGGCGAAGGCGGCAGCACGGGATTGCTAGGCTGAAATCATGACCCGACGCCTCGCCGTACTGTCCGCCGTCCCCTTGTTGCTTATGCTTGCTGGCTGCGGGGCCGTTGAGGAAGCTGCCGGAAACGCAGCCAGCGACGCCGCCTCGAAAGTGGCCACGGCCGCTGCCGATGAAGTAACCAAGCAGATCTGCGTCGTGGTCCAGGACGGGGTGGTCGGCGTGGAAGACAAGAAGGTCCTGGCTGGCTTGGTCTCGGCAGCTAATGCGGCTGGCGTGCCTGCTGAAATCACGACGCCGCTCCAACAGATCGCAGACGCAGGCGATCAGGTGCCGGCCGAGTCGGTTCAGGCACTGAAGGACGCCTGCGCACCCTGATACAAAATATGGAAGGTACTGCGGAATGGCACCGGAATGGCTTTACGCCCCTCAGCGCCTCAAACCAGCACCGGCACGTACCGTCCGGGCCCGCACCGTGATCGCAGCCCCGAGGACCAGTGCAGCAGCGACGGCTGCAGCAATCGCCGTCGGGAAGGACTCCGGTGCGTCGGAGCTGCGGCCAACCGTAATCCACGCGAGGCCCCATGCGATGGCTGCCGCCAGGGCGATGCGTCCGTGACCCTTGATTGCCAAGGCGATTCCGACGACGGCCACCACTGCCAGCACCGCGACGGACCAGATCTCGGGTCGCAGCCCAAACCCCACAAAGCCTGACGCCTTCAAAGCCGCAGCTATGTTGGCGCACACTGCCACGCTGGTCCAGCCAAGGTACAGCCCCAGAGTCCCGTCCACCACCACAGCCTCGACCCACGAGCCGGCGCGGGTCCGGCTGTACCTCAGGAAGGCCAGGACCAAGGTAACGAGGAGGGCCAGGATCACCAGGACGCTGCCGAAGAGCCAACCAGCCTGTACGGATAAAATCCACGCTGCGTTCAGGACCATGGAAACGGAGACGATCCAACCGAGCGACCGCTGCCGCCCAGAGGAACGTTGGGATGGCAGCCACTGCCATACGGTGAAGGCGACCAGGCCGGCGTACACCACAGACCAGATGGAGAAGGCCGGTGTCGCGGGAGCCAGGAGCGTGGAGTCGGCGGCCAGAGCACCGCCAGCGGCTTGCGCGATGGGAGTCCCGCCGAAGACTCCAACGCCGATCATCGATCCCACAATGCATATCACCAGGCTCGCGGTGACCGTCGTTTGCCGGGCCAGGTCTGAGCTTCGAGGTGCCATGTTTCGAGCCTCTTTCCTTAGGTGGTGTGCGGGGTCCTGCATTCGCGGGGCGCGTGACTTAGTATCAAAATGCTAGTGAAACAAGCTTTACGCTTATCGAAGGAACATCGGATGGACTCGGAAGGCCACGCGCACGGCTACTGGTACGGGAAAGACCCGGGACAGAAGGCAATTGCCGTTGACGTCCTGAACGCCCTGCGGGACTACCGTGCCTCCGAACAAGCGATGCGCCGGCGGACCCGTTCGTCCATGGGGATGGGTGAGAAGGACTTGCTGGCCCTCCGGTATTTGTTCGAAGCCGAGGCTGCAGGCAAGTTGATGAAGCCGAAGGATTTGGGCGACAAGCTCGGCATAACGTCGGCTTCCATGACCACGCTGATCGACCGGCTGGTGGAGTCCGGCCACATCCGCCGCGAACCCCACCCCACTGACCGTCGCGCGCTGATTCTGAAGGCAACCACGGGTTCGGACCAGGAAGTTCGGCATACATTGGGCGGAATGCATCGTCGGATGCTGGACGCGGCCTGCGCGTTGAGCCCGGACGAGTCGCAGGTCGTGGTGAACTTCCTGCGGCACATGCGCGAAGCGCTGGACGCCATTGACGAAGAGGAACCGCCCCGCTCATGACGCCAGGCTCCACTGCAGGATGAAGATCAGCGTGACCAGGAATCCTGAACCGTAGTTGAGCCAGATGAACCGGCGCCACGCCGCATTGGTCCGCCCCGCCGTCGTATCCGTGATGTTCCAGTAGCGTGCGCAGTTGACGATATAGGGGACGGCGATGATCGCCGCGAGTGGGCCGGGCCACGGTGTGGCCAGCATCGCGAGCCCGGCAACAAACCAAAGCACGACGGCGAGCCGCACCGTCCGGCGGGCACCGATGACTGTTGCTATGGAGCCGATGCCGGCCTGCCGGTCGGGCTCGATGTCCTGGACCGCGCCGAATGCGTGGGCGGCCATGCCCCACAGGAAGAACGCGACCAGCAGGATCAGCAGCCCGGGAGTCACGTCCGCGCCGGCCAGCGCCAAACCGACGACGGCGGGACTGACGAAGTGCGTACTGGATGTCAATGAGTCCAGGACGGGACGTTCCTTGAAGCGGAGTCCGGCAGCGGAATAAGCCACCACGGCGAAGGCGCTCACCGCCAGGCTGATCCACGCGGCGGGCCCGCCGGCGAAGGCCAGGACCACCAGGAACGGCACGTTGGTGATCGCCGCGAGCCACAGCATGGGCCGGTGCAGGTGGGGCTGTAGGAGCGCGCCCTCCATCCCGCCCTTTCGTGGGTTCTTGAGGTCTGATTCGTAGTCGAAGACGTCGTTGATGCCGTACATGGCCAGGTTGTACGGGACCAGGAAGTAGAAGGTGCCCACGATCAGGACCCAGTCGATCTCGCGGGTGGTGAGGAGCATTGCCGCGGCGAAGGGGTAGGCGGTGTTGATCCAGCTGACCGGCCGGGAGGCGAGCAGTGCTTGTGGGACGAGGCCTTTGAGGTTGGGTTTTGCGGTGCGGCTGCTACGACGCGTCAGCCACATCCACAATCCGGGGAGGGCCACGACGCCTGCCAACGGATAGGCGAAGTCCTCGATCGGGGCGAGGCCGATCTTGACGCCCAGAATGTGCGCGGCGTCGTAGTGGAAGAGTTCCATGCCGATCATGATTGAGTCGAACACGGCGGTAAGCACGGCCAGCGCGACGAACGCGATGCCCACAGCTTTCCAATGCTGCCGTCGCTCGCCGGACAGCCCGCCCTTCCCCGGGAGAGCAGCCCGCGCGAACGCTGCACCGGCGATGACGGCGGCGACGATGAAGAGGAGCGCGAGCACTAAGTAGGTCACGCGTTCTCCCTCTCCTTCTCGCGCTGCCGGGCGGGTATCCGTCCAAGAACGCGCCGGGCGCCGGTGTACAGGACCATAGTGCACAGCACCAGGAAGAGGAGGAACACTGGTTCCTCGATGGGCAACTCCGGAGCGATCAGCAGGCCCGTGGCGATGGTGCCTTCACCGCGCAGGAAGATCCCCAGCCCGATCCCGGCCAGGTCCCAGGCCAGCAGGAACACAACCCCGACGGCGGTCACGGTCGCTGCCGCTGTGGCATCGCGCCAAAAGAACAACCGAAATCGGTGGTCCAGCAGGAGCATGCATCCGATGCCGAGCAGTAGCGACCCTAGATAGAGGACACCCATCAGCCAATCCTGCTAGCTACTGGCCTCACAGTGGTAGGGCCGGGGCTGTGGTCTCCGCGGATACGCTTCAGCACCAGCTCGGCGCTGATGAGGCACATGGGAACACCTACGCCCGGCGCGGTGGTGGCCCCTGCGTAGTAGAGGCCGCGGACGCGCTTGGAGGCGTTCTGCGCCCGGAACATGGCGCTCTGGCGAAGCGTATGTGCCGGTCCCAGCATGCCGCCGCGCCAGGAGTTGTAGTCGCGGGCGAAGTCGGCCGGACCGATGGTCTGCCGTACGACGATGCGTTCGCGGAGGCCGGGGACGCCGGCCCACTGGGCGATCTGGTCGATGGCGGCGTCGGCGGCCTGCTCTATCAGCGCATCGCCCGTGCCGTCCGGGCCCCCTGCCCCGAGTGTGGGATCGGCGGGGACGGGAACAAGGACAAAGAGGTTCTCGTGACCCTGCGGCGCGACGCCGGGATCGGTGGCACTGGGTTTGCAGACGTAGATCGACGCCGGGTCCGGAATGCGGGTTTCCTCACCGAAGATCGAGGCGAAGTTTGCCTCCCAATCCCGGGTGAAGAACAAGGAATGGTGGGGCATCTGCGGCAAAGTTCCTTTGACGCCCAGCATCACCAGGACGGCGCCCGGTCCGCTGGTGCGGCTTTGCCAATACCTGTTGTCGTAGCTCCGGTCCCTGACGCCAAGGAGTTGCGTTTCGGTATGGTGCAGGTCAGCACCAGAGACTACCTGATCGGCAACGCTGTAGTGCTCGGCTCCTGAGCTGTCGCGCCATTTTACGCCGGTTACTTCCCGGCTGTCCTTGCCGGTAAAAGGGGTGGGGAGCTTCAGCCCGTCGAAGCGGCCCACCTTCTTTGTCCGGGTTGCCTCCCGCGTAGTGATCTTGAGGGCTTCAGCGCCCGTGTGGATCCGAACTCCGGCGTCGGTGGCCAAGGCTTCGAGGCGCTCCACCAGCTCCCGGAACCCGCCCATGGGGTACTGCACTCCGTCGCCGAGGTCCAGGGCGCTCATCAAGTGGTACATCGCGGGAGCGGCCGAGGGATTGGTGCCGAGGAACACAGCCGGATATCCAAGCACCTGCCGCAGTACCGGATGCTGGAACCGTTGGGAAACGTACTTGTCCAACGGCGTCAGCAGGAGCTGCGCCAGCCTGGGAAGGTTCCGCAAGACCTCCGGGTGCAGCAACTCCTGAAGCTTGGTGAACGGGTTGTACAGGAAAAACCGTTCTGCCATGTCCGTGGTGTGCCGGGCCGAAGCAAGGTAGGCGGACAACTCTTTGGCACTTCCGGGCTCGACCCTTTCGAAGGTGTCCAAAACCTGTTCGCTGCCCAAGGGGACCGTCAGCGGATCCGGCGTTACGCCGTCGTGGCCTGGTTCACTGAAGACACGGTACGCGGGGCTGAGCGTGCGCAGGTCGAGCTGTTCGGCGGCGCTGGTCCCCAGGAGCTTGAAGAAATGGTCGAAAACGCCGGGCATGAGGTACCAGGACGGGCCGGTGTCGAAACGGAAGCCGTCCCGCTCCAGGCTGCCCGCCCGGCCGCCAACGTGGTCCCGCTGCTCAAGGAGCTGAACCTCGTGTCCTTCATGGGCGAGAAGTGCGGCGGTGGCAAGCCCGGCGATGCCACCGCCGATCACTACTGTCCGGGTCATCGGCGGAGCTCCATCCAGGTTGAGGCGATCGCTCGGGCGGCGAGCCCGGCTTTGACTGTGTCCGGCACGCGGACCCGCGAACGGTACAGTTCGTCCACTGTTGTTTGCTCGATCCTGTCCGTCAGGGCCGCGAACAGGGCCAGTGCGCTGCGGACAGCTGCCCGGGCGTCACGTGGCAGAAGGGGAATAACCGCGTTGGCGTCGGCAAGTTGCCCGCGGATGGTCCGGACCCATTCCATTCGGTCCCGGTCCTCAAGATGGTCGGCAGTACCAAGGTAGTTGCGACCAAGGCGTGCGGTATCGTCGGCCAGGTCCCGAAGGAAGTTGATGTTTTGGAACGCAGCCCCCAACTGGCTGGCGCCATGCTGCAGGGCCGAGCGGCCGTCGTCGTCGATGTCCTGCCCGCGCATGAACACTTGCAGGCACATCAACCCCACAACCTCAGCGGAGCCGTGGACGTAGCCCTGGTGGGCGTCGGCATCGAACCGCAGCGGCACAGCCGGTGCGGCGGTGTGCTCGCCAAGGTCGGTGCGCATGGAGTCGAAGAAGGGGTTGATAAGTACCGCATCAATCCCGGCCTCACGCGCAGTTTGGGCGAACGCGTGGATGATCAGGTCGCTGCTGTAACCGATCTTGATGGCGCGGTGGGTTTCATCGATGAAGTGGTCCAGCGCGTCGCTCTGCTCCTGGTAACTGAGTCCAGCCTCCGCGGTGACCCCATCCACCAGCTCATCGGCCACCCGCACCAGGGCGTATATGTTGCGGACATGCTGGCGGTGCCGTGACCCCAGCAATCTGCAGGCGAGGCCAAATGAAGTGGAATAGGCGGCGATGACCTGGTTCGCCGCGCGTTCGGCGGTCCGCGTGAAATGGGTGAACGAGGTGTCCATGGCGACGCTCATGATTGCCGTCCTTCCAGTTGTCCCGCAAGATCCAGCAGGACGTTGCGGGCGCCCGGCGGAACCTGTGAATCGGGACTGGTCAGCAGGTGGTTGAAGGCCTCCATTTGTTCACTGATCAAGGATTGGACGAACCCCTCCGCTCCGCAGTCGGTCAGTTGCCGCCGGACATGGTGGGCCTCCGCGCCACTGAGCTCGGGCAGCCCGAAGAAGGGCTCGATGTCCGCCCAGCTGCTGGTGCTCCGGGCGTGCGCGATGATAGCCGTTTGCTTGCCTTCCCTGAGGTCCGAAAAAGGATCCTTGCCGTGACGGCGCGGATCCCCGAAGGTCGACAGGAGGTCGTCCTGAAGCTGGAACGCGAGTCCCAGATGCTTGCCTGCTGTGGCGAGCGCTGTTTCGACGGCGAAGTCCGCACCGGCCAGCGCTGCGGCCGCGCGCAACGGGAGCTCGAAAGTGTAGGTGGCGGTCTTGTAGCCGCACATCATCAGGATGGTCTCAAGCTCAGGGGTGACGATGCCGTCTCCCAGGCCCACATCAAGCTGCTCGCCTGCCACGGTCTCGTTGATGGTGTGTTCCAGGAGATCGAGCAGGCGAAGCCGTAGTTGGTGCTGCAGGTCGGCACGGGCGAAGGCTTGGTGCGTGGCGGCGAGCAGCATGTCGCCCATCAGGATGCCGCCGGTCTGGGCCCAGTGGAGGGCGCCATCGGGCCGGGGAAGCTCTCCGGCTTCGGCCAAGAGGGAACCGATCAGGTTGGGATGCCCGCGACGGACCAGGTCGCCGTCAATCACGTCGTCGTGCAGCAGGAAGGCGTAGTGGAGCAACTCGATGGCTGCAGCGATGCTGATGGCGGTCTCGCGCTGCCGCGGGTTCCCCTGCTGGAGGGAATCGTAGGTTTCCATGAGGAGGAGCGGCCTGACGAACTTGCCGCCCAGGACATTCTTGCCCGCCAGTGTCCAAAGGTGGGCGAAGTCCGGACCGTAGGCCGTAGCGGCGCTGGTCCGTTTGCCGATGAGGCCGGTGAGCTCATTCTCGATGGCCGTGCAGAGATCGGTTCGGCTGCGCACAGTCCCGGAGGTGATGGTCATGCCTCGGCACCCGCCGCGAGGGGGAGGGCCCGGGCCTCGAGGAGTTGCGGGAACTGCATGCCGAGCCAGGGGCTGAAGGCCGAGGGCGTGTGTTCCAGGGCTTCGGACAGCAAAGCGGGCGATATCCAGGCCCAGTCGGCCACTTCGGCGGGATTGGGCTGGAGGGTGCCACTGATCCGGGCCATGTAGACGGGGCAGACTTCGTTTTCCACGATTCCTGTGGGGTCGACTGCCCGGTAGCGGAAGTGGGGGAGGGCGGGCGCGATCCGGTTGGCGTCCACCCCGAGTTCGAACCGTGCGCGCCGCATGATGGCCTCTTCGAAGTCTTCGCCCGGTCCGGGGTGGCCGCAGAAGCTGTTGGTCCACACGCTGGGCCAAGTCTTCTTCTCGGGTGAGCGCCGGGTCAGGAGGACTTCGCCCGCCTCGTTGAGCAAGTAGCAGGAGAACGCCAGGTGCAGGGGAGTGTCCCGGGTGTGCACGGTGGCTTTGGGAGCCTCTCCGATAGGGGTGCCGGCGTCGTCAAGGAGGACGACCATCTCTGTCGCGTTCACTTTTCGCCTTCCCTCGGAACAAAGTCAATGACCAACATTGCTAGACAAGCTAGAAGAAAGGCTACCATGTAGGAAGTTGGGTGTAACATACTCAACATGTCCAAACCTGAAGAAATCGACGCCTCGGTTTCCTCGGGCATTTACAAGCTGGAGTCCAACGATCCCCACCAGGAACTTGTGGACCGTTCGGGACTCTCCGAGTCCGATATCCAGCAGATCAACGAGCTCATGGCGGCACTCGGGCGGTTGCGCGAAGCCGAAGAGCGCCTCTCCGACGCTTCCCGGATCTATATGAAGCTCAACCAGTCAGACATGCGTGCGCTGCACTACCTGATCGTCTGCGCTAACCATGGCGTGATTGCCACACCCGGCGCAATAGCGGCACACCTTCACATTTCGACGGCGTCAACCACCAAGCTGCTCGACCGGCTGGAACGCGCGGGCCACATCTCCCGCCGCGCGCACCCCTCCGATCGCAGGGCGCTCGCCATTGAAATCACACCCGAAACCCACGAAGCCGCGATGCGGACGGTGGGCCGGCAGCAAGCCAAACGCTTCCTGGCCGCAGCCCGCCTCACTCCCGCCGAACGGGAGACAGTGATGCGGTTCCTGGAGGACATGGCCCGGGAGGTCGAACCCGGCGAATTCTTGCCCGGCTAATACCAGTACGGCAGGTACCAACGTCCCACGATTCGTTCTGTAAGATTCGTGACAAGGCCCACATGTTTATGGGTTCGGCAGGTGTCTGGCGTCGCCAGCGGGGGATTCACATAAAGGAATAATCGATGGCTCAAGAAGAGGGCTCACCCTCACCGGACCGCGGTGCTGATGGCCCGCGCCATGAAGTCTCAGCGGCTGCCCCTCAAGGCACTGGCGCGACCATGCGCGAGCAGGTGCTGGATATTATCGGAGCCATCCTGGCCGACACTGATCCCGGCAGCGCAGAGGTCCGGAACAGGCTCCGCGAGTTGGTGGACGCCCATCCCGACAACCCCGCAGGCGCCCTCCTGGAACACCTGTTGGAGACAAGGAAAACACCGGCCTCGGGCACCAAGGTCCCTGTCCAACGTGAGCCGGCCAGCCTGCACATGGAATCCTCGGACATTGCACGGACCGTTTCCGTCCCCGTCAGCCACGAGATCCGCGAGAGCATCCAGGTGGTCCTCGCGGACAAGCTCCTGCTGACGGCATTCCAACCCGTCCATGCCCTGCCAACAGGCGAAGTGGTGGGCGTAGAAGCTCTGACCCGCTTCGTTGGCGAGGACGGTGCCGGCGCGGACGTTTGGTTCAGCGAGGCAGCGGCAGCAGGACTGGGTACCGAACTGGAGATCGCCGCGCTGCACTGCGCCCTGACCGCTGCCCACGAGGTCCCGGAGGACATGTCCGTCGCGCTGAACCTCACCCCGGCAACGTCGATTGACCCCCGGGTGCGGAACCTGCTGGCCGCAGCTGCCCTGGCCCCCGAGCGCATCATCGTTGAGCTTACCGGCAGCCTGGAAGACGCCGGTGGGCACTCCGGCGCTGATGGGCTGGGGCCTCTCAGGGCCCTGGGACTTCGGCTTGCGGTCAGCGCGTCGGGCGCTGCCTTGGTGTCCTTGGACAGGGTTGAGCAACTGCGCCCGGATATCATCAAGCTCGACCGACACCTCATTGAAGGCATCGAAGGCAGCGCAGGGCAGAAGATCCGCGCACGGGCCATCGTGGAGCTTGCCAGGGACATCGGCGCCAGCGTCATCGCGGAAGGCATCGAAACCGCGGCCGAACTTGAAGAAGTCACCGCGTTGAACGTCACCGCTGCGCAGGGGTACCTTCTGGGGCGCCCTTCCGTCCATCCGCTGGACTGGTCAACGTGGAGCATCCGCGCGCAGACCGAAGCGCAGCCCGCCGGCTGACTGCAAGGCTTTTGGGTGACTCGCGTAAAGTAGCACGCGGGGGTTTGCCGGTCCCAAGAAAACTGGGGACTGCTCAAGCATGGACCCACCTAGCCAGGAAGTTCTACGTTGATGGACAGGTTTTTCAGTATTCTCGCGGATTTTCGCAGTAAAGCGTTGCCGGGGAGGTTGCTGGAGCGTCTCAACACGCCGCGGGGCCTGCTGTGGGGTTTCGTGGTTGTCCACTTGGGCTTCCTGATATTCGCTGCGCTGCTCTCCTTCCGGAACGAAGCCTTCAGCGACACCTTTATCTACCGTGAATGGGCGCTCGCAGGTTTCAACGAAAGCAACCTCTCGGGCGGCCCGAGCCCCTGGGTTTACCCCATCCTGGCCCTCATCCCCATGGGCATCGCAGCCGCTGCTGGCGCTGGTCCATTCTTCTTCCTCTGGGTCCTGCTCACCACCATCCTCAACGGCTGGGCGATGCTCAAGCTCACCGACCGCGGCCGACGACGCGAGGCCATCCCTGCCGGCTGGTGGTGGCTGTCTTTTGTCCTGCTGATGGGCTGGTTGGGCTTCGCCCGTGTTGATGGGTTGACCGCCCCGATCGTCCTCGTCGCGCTGGTGTACGGCGTGGCACGGCCCTTCATTGCCTCGGTCCTGCTGGCCATCGGCACCTGGACCAAGGTGTGGCCCGCGGCCGTCATGCTGGCACTGTTCGCCGTGGTCAAGAACCGCTTGCTGGTTGTGTTGGCAGGAATCACGACGACGGCGGTTGTGGTGGCACTCGCCGCTACGGTTGGCGCCGTCCCCAAGCTGCTGAACTTCCTGACCCAACAGGGCGACCGCGGAATGCAGCTCGAAGCCACCTTCACCACACCCTGGCTGTGGTTGTCGGTGCTGGGCGTGGGCGACTCCCGGATGTACATGAATACCGACATCAACTCCATGCAGGTGGACGGGCCCGGAACGGCCCTCATGTCCGTGCTGATGCAGCCCCTCCTGCTGCTTGCCGCGGCCGCTGTGGCCGGGCTGACGTTCTGGGCGCTGCACCAAGGAAAAGTCAGCGGTGGCGTTGACCGCACCGAACTGCTGCTCTCGGGAGCCTTGACCCTGGTGACGGCCTTCATTGTTTTCAACAAGGTGGGATCCCCGCAGTTCATGGTGTGGCTTGCCCCTGCCGTGGCCGTCGGATTGGCCCACAACTGGAAGGCGTGGCGCGTCCCGGCCACCATGCTGATAGCGATTGCTGTGGCCACGTTCTTCATCTACCCGTTGTTCTACGATGCGCTGAGCCACAACAACCCGCTGATGGCCATGGTGCTGACCATCCGCAACGTGCTCCTGGTGGTCCTCTTCTTCTGGTCCGCCCGCCGCCTGTACTCACTGGGCAGGAAGCCTTCCGTCGTGACCGCCACCGCGGGCAAGGAGCTCTAAAATTTCTGCCACGTTCTTCGACCGGCTGGTCCGTGTCCGCAGCCGTGTCCTGCCGCCCGCCGTCGTAGCCTGGTTCGCCCGGCCCGGCAGCGTGTGGTGGGGCTTCGCCGTCGTGCATTTCTTCTTCTTGTGCTGGATGGCGTCCTTCTTCCTCAACGGCGACACGTTCAGCGATACCGAGCAGTACCGGCAATGGTCGCTGGAGGGCTACAACCCGGCGAACCCGGGAAAGATCAGCCCCTGGGTGTACCCGGTGCTGGCGCAGATTCCCATTTTCCTTGCCGGAATAGCCGGTCCGGACCTGTACCTGCTGATGTGGTTCCTGATCATCACGGCGCTCAACGCGCTGGGGCTCTGGTACCTGACTCGCGGTCCACGCAAGGTCAGCGGAATTGCGCCTGCATGGTGGTGGCTGTTCTTCACCGTCTTCATGGGCTACCTCAGCTTTGCCCGTGTTGAGGGCATCACGGCCCCGATCGTGCTCATCGCGTTGCTGTGCGCTGCGCAGAGGCCGGTAGTCGCGGCGGTGCTGCTCAGTGTCGCGACGTGGATCAAAGTCTGGCCCGCCGCGGTGCTTGCTCCAATGATCATTGCCAGCCGCTCGCGGCTGCAGATGGTCGCAGCGGGAGCGGGCGTCACCGCCGTCGTGGGTTTAGGGACCTACCTGGCCGGCGGCTTCAAGCACATCCTGGACTTCCTGATCAACCAGGGTGAGCGCGGCATGCAGTTGGAAGCCACCTTCTCCACGCCCTGGGTGTGGCTCAGTGTCTTCAACATCGCCGGCTCCAAAATGGCGGACAACACGGCCATCAACTCCACCGAGGTCTACGGGCCCGGGGCCGACGCAGCCGCTTTCCTGATGCAGCCGTTGCTGATTGTCGCCGCGGTCGCCGGGGCGATCCTCCTCATCCGCGCCCTCAAACGCGGTGCAGAGCGCGAGGAGCTGTTCCTCGAAGGTGCGCTGATGATGACCACCGCGTTCATCGTTTTCAATAAGGTGGGCTCGCCGCAGTTCATCATCTGGCTGGCGCCGGTGATCGTGGCCGGCCTGACGCACGACTGGAACCGTTGGAAGGTGCCTGCCGCGTTGCTGATGGCCATCGCCATGACGACGTTTGTGATCTATCCGCTGTTCTACACGCCGCTCATTCACGCCCACCCGGTCATGGCCGCGGTCCTCACCATCAGGAACGTGCTGCTGGTAGTGCTGTTGTGGTGGTCGGTTCAGCGGACCGTGGAACTGGGGCGGCGGAGTCAGGTCCGGCAGGCAACGCTTTAGCGGATGGTGGGGGGCCGGTGGAGCAGCCGCCGGTCGTTCTGGCCCACCCAGCGCGATAACCTGCCTTGGACCAGGAGCCTGCGCGTATGGATGTCCAGGAACACCAGGTAGAAGGCAAAGAGCAGCGCGATCGCGAAGGCCAGCGAGGAAAGGTCTACTGAGACCTCCACGAAGGACCACACGGACAGCTGGTCTTGCGCTCCGAAGACCACAAAGAAGGTCACCCCGACGTAGGACTGCGCATCTGCCAGTCGTCCCTGATTCCAGTCACGGCAAGGAACGGTACGAACCAGAGGATGTACCAGGGCTGGATGATGG
>Ga0256900_1000514_pt1 | contig 12519 bp, 9 predicted proteins | sample MC6MC0688MT_FD_190190 | JGI IMG/M metagenome (GOLD analysis project Ga0256900, IMG submission 190190) | Metatranscriptome of enriched soil aggregate microbial communities from Iowa State University, Ames, United States - MC6-MC0688-MT... | ecosystem: Environmental > Terrestrial > Soil >... | reverse complement strand
TTTCGTTTGTGGTGGAGTTTTCGTCTCCTCATGTTTATGACCGTTTATCGTGGTGTGTTCTTGTTTTTTCGGGTTGAAGAAGGACAGTTTTTCAAAAAAGGACAGCTTCTGGCCACTTTAGACGCAACCGAAATCGGTTCAGGCCTGAATCAATCTGATTTGAATGTTAAGAAATATGAGCGTGATTATACCCGGGCTTTAAACCTTTATAAAGACAGCGTATATACTTTAGAACAGCTTCAAAACACAAAAACGGCTCTTGACATTGCCAAAAAACAAAAAGATGCCGTTGCTTTTAATGCCCGTTATGCAAAAATTTATGCCACAGCCGATGGTTTTGTTACTTCAAAAATGGCTAATGTAGGTGAAGTTGTGGGGGCAGGATCTCCAATTCTGGCAATAAACGAAACCCGCCAAAACAGCAATTATCTGCTAAAAGTCGGCTTGACAGATCAAGAATGGGCAGCGGTAAAAATAGGCCAGAAGGCAGCTGTCACCCTTGACGGCTATCCTGACGAAAGCTTTGATGCCTCTGTTTTTAGAAAGTCGCAGGCGGCAGATGCTGCGTTGGGTTCGTTTCAGGTAGAACTAAAATTGAATATGAAAAACAGCAAACCGGCGGTAGGAATGTTTGGAAAGGCAGAGATTAAAGTCGATAAAGCGGAAGATTTTATCGTAATTCCGTATAACTCACTTATTGAAGCCGACGGTAACAAAGCTTTTGTATTTGTCGTAGAAAACAATAAAGTAAAACGCCAGCCCATTACAATTAATAAATTCGACAAGGACAAGGTGTTAGTAAAGGACGGACTTCAAAAAACAGACCAGATAGTTATTTCCAACAGTGCTTATCTCAACGAACAATCAACTATCAAAATCATTAAATAATCTTATACCATGAAGATAACAAACTTTTCCGTTAAGAATTATCAGTTCACACTGATTCTGGCTCTATTAGTTGCTGTGGTAGGGGTTCTTACCTTATTCACAATGCCAAGATCGGAAGATCCTTCAACACATCCGCCGCAGTATCTGATTACCGTTATTTATCCCGGTACGAGTCCAAAAGATATGGAAGAACAAGTCGTAAAACCTATTGAAAAAAAGATTTACGGATTGGAAAATATCGAAAAAATACTAACAACGGTAGAAGATGGTGTAGCCGCTTTTCAGGTAAAATTCAAATACGGAGTCGATATTGATAATAAATATCAGGAAATATCCACCGAAATGAATGCCCTCAAGAGTAGCGAACTTCCGAAAGATATTTATCAGATAAAAACTGAAAAAAATTCGTCTTCTGATGTGAAAATTCTTCAGGTAGCCTTGGTTTCCGAAAATGCATCCGACAAAAAAATGCGTGATGAAGCAGATAAACTAAAAGCAAAAATTGAAAAAATAACCAATCTTAAAGAAGTGAATTACTCGGGAATTCCAGAACAGGAAATCCGGGTGGATTTAAATTTGGAAAAATTGGCACAATTAAAAATTCCATTAAACGTAGTGATGGGAAGTCTGCAAAGTGAAGCTGCCGATATTCCTGGTGGAAGTATTGATTTGGGGGCCAAAGTATTCAACGTAAAAACAAGTGGCAAATTCAAAAATGCATCTGATGTTGCCAATACGGTGGTTTACAATGCCAACGGAAAAATCATCTATATGAAAGATGTGGCCGAAGTAAACTATAAATCTGAAGTTGTAAATCATATCACCAGAATTAATGGGCACCGATGTGTTTTGGTTACGGCCGGAATGAAAGACAATGTAAACATCAGCGATGTTCAAAAAGAATATTTGCCGCTAATAGAGGCATTTTCTAAAGAGCTGCCTGCTAACATCAAACTAATAAAAAACTTTGACCAGGCCGATATGGTGTCAAGACGTTTGGGCCATTTAGGTTTTGATTTTGGTTTAGCTATTCTTTTGGTTGTTATTACGTTGGTGCCGTTAGGAGGGAGAGCCTCTCTAATCGTAATGATATCCATTCCTTTATCATTGGCTTTAGGGTTAATTGCAATGAATGCTTTGGGATATTCTTTAAACCAGTTAAGTATTGTGGGGTTGGTAGTAGCTCTAGGATTGCTGGTTGACGACAGTATTGTGGTGGTAGAAAATATTGAGCGCTGGCTGCGTGAAGGACATTCTAAAATGGATGCCGTTTTAAAAGGAACAAAACAGATAGGTATTGCGGTTGTAGGTACTACCGCTACTTTGGTGATAGCCTTTATACCACTGGCTTTTCTTCCGGATATGGCAGGTGAGTTTCTCCGAAGTCTGCCTATGGCGGTTATCACCAGTGTATTGGCCTCTATGATTGTGGCGCTGACATTGGTTCCGTTTTTAGGAAGCCGATTTTTAAAAACACACGATCACGCAGAAGGAAACATCTTTCTTCAACATTTGCAAAAGTTCCTGACTAGAGCGTACAGGGATATTATGCCTAAAGCATTGGAGTTTCCAAAAACGACTATTGCCATTTCTTTGTTTTTAAGTGTTATTGCTTTTGGATTATTTTCCGTAGCCGGATTTAAATTGTTCCCAACTTCAGAAAAACCGATGTTTTTAATCAACATCAAAATGCCTCTTCAAGCCAATATTTCTGAAAGTGACAGGGTGACAAAACTGGTGGAAAAAGAATTGAAAAACCACAAAGAAATTGTGTATTTCACTTCAAATGTGGGACACGGAAACCCGCAGATTTACTACAACGTGCATCCGCAGGATAGAAAATCTGATTTTGCCCAGATTTTCGTGCAATTGGACGATGAGGCAAAACCTTCAGATAAAACCAGTCTTATACAAGAATTGCGTGAAAAATTTAAGACGATGCCTTATGCTAAAGTGGAGGTAAAAGATTTTGAACAAGGACCGCCATTGGAAGCCAATATCGTAGTGCGGTTATTCGGCGAAGACCAGGCGGTTTTACGCAAGTTATCTTCTCAGGTAGAAGCTATCTTGAGAAATCAGAAAGGTACAGTTTACATCAACAACGAGCTGAATACCTATAAGACCGATGTCAAAGTAAAGATTAATAAAGAAAAAGCGAGAACATTGGGCGTACTGACCAGTGAGGTTGATAAGGTAATTCGACTGGCTGTTGCCGGTTTAACAGTTGGAGATTATATAGACGACCGTGGAGATGCAAGAAACGTGACCATTACTTTGCCCAGGGATAAATTTTCTACTCTTGATGCACTGAAAAATTTATATGTAAATAATGTTCAGGGAACACCAATTGCACTGAACCAGATTGCAGCGGTATCTTTTGAAACAGCACCAACAGCCATAAACCATTTTAATAAATCTCCTTTTTCAAAAGTCAGTGCCATGACAAAAGATGGTTATTTAGCAAATGACCTGCTGGTACATATTATACCAAAATTGGATAAACTTGAAATGCCAAAAGGGTATTATTATAAACTATCCGGAGAAAAAGAATCAGAAGGTGATGCTTTGGGAGGTAATTTTCTTTCTGTAATTATATTGAGTACGTTCTTATTTATTGCTGTTCTACTGCTTCAATTTAAAACATTTAAAGGGATTATTATTGTTATGTCCATCATTCCGTTAGGTATTTTAGGAGGTGTATTATTTTTAATAGCATCAGGAAATCCAATGTCGTTGGTTTCAATAATCGGTTTCATTGGATTGTCGGGAATTCAGGTCAAAAATTCCCTTCTTCTTGTCGATTTTACAAATCAATTGCGGCAGGAAGGAAAGTCTATTGACGAAGCGATTGCTATTGCTGGTGAAACCCGTTTTCTTCCCGTAGTCTTGACATCCGTTACCGCAATCTGCGGTTTGATTCCCCTGGCGGTAAATCCCAATCCCCAGATATCTCCATTGGCGATTGTATTAATTGGAGGGCTTATAAGTTCAACAATCCTTGCCAGAATTGTAACACCGGTAATGTACAAATTGATTCCGCCAAGCATAGAAAACAATTAATCATTCATCAAATAAAATCAAACAAAATGAAACAATACATCTTAATAACCGGAGCATCATCCGGAATTGGTTACGAAATGGCCCAACAGCTTGCCGCTTTAAAATACAATCTTATCCTCACTGCCCGCAGCGGGTATAAATTGGCAGCTATGCAGCAGGAATTAACTGCCAAATATGGAATTGATGTGCAATACATGACAAAAGACCTAACTAAAACAGAGCAGGCGGCTCAATTGTTCGATGATATCAAAAGCGCTGGCTATGAGGTATCTCATCTGGTTAACAATGCAGGATTTGGCGAATATGGAAGTTTTTTGGAAAGCTCACTGGAACAGGAATTGAAAATGATTGACCTCAACGTCAGCAGCCTGGTTATCCTTACCAAATTGTTTGCAAAAGATATGGCAGCACGAAAGTCGGGCAGAATTATGAACGTATCTTCAGTGATTGCATACTTGCCTTTCCCTTACCAGTCGGTTTATTCAGCTACCAAGGCTTTTGTCTTAGCCTTTTCGCAAACCATCGCTGCCGAATTGGAAGGAACTGGCGTAGTGGTTACTACACTTGCCCCAGGAGTTACAGAAACAGCGTTTATTTCGCCAGAAATGCGGGAGATTAATCTGCTAAAATCCAACAAGCCCACCTCGGCAAAAACGGTGGCTACTGAAGGAGTGAAACTCTTGCTACACGGAAAAGGGAAAAAAATCATAGGTTTCCAAAACCGGTTCAATTCCATTTTAGCAGGAATACTGCCAGACTCAGTGATGATGAAAGTAAAGATGAAGCTGGCAAGTGCCAAGTGATAGTGCACAAATCTAAAAAAACAAATGGCTGAAGCGAAAAAAATATCAAGAAGGGAACTGATAAAACAAGGTGGGCTGGCTCTATCAGTTTTAGCTTTACCATTAACATCATTTTTAAATTTTAATGAAATGACAGATAACAGAAATTTTGACGTAATTATAGTTGGCGGAAGTTATGCAGGACTTTCGGCAGCAATGGCCTTGGGACGTGCATTAAGAAATGTCCTGATTATTGACAGCGGTCTGCCTTGCAACAGACAGACTCCCCATTCCCATAACTTCTTGACCCAAGACGGAATAGCGCCAGCTGTTATCGCGGATAAAGCAAAGAAAGAAGTTTTGAAATATGACACTGTAAAATTCGTAACGGACCTTGCTGTTACTGCAAGTAAAACCGATAAAGGTTTTGAGATTTCAACGCAATCAGGAAAAACATTTTCAGCTAGAAAGCTTATTTTTGCAACAGGGTTAAAAGACAGGATGCTAAAAATTGAGGGATTCTCTGAATGCTGGGGAATCAGTGTACTGCACTGTCCCTATTGTCATGGATATGAAGTAAAGAATCAAAAAACAGGGATTTTGGCAAATGGACATGGTGCATTTCATTTGGCCCGGCTCATTCACAACTGGACAAAGGATTTGACTCTGTTTACCAATGGAAAATCGGAATTGACACAAGAGCAGACCGATGAAATCAAGAGGCACAATATTGCAATAGTTGAAAAGGAAATCACCTCATTGAAACATAAAAAAGGTGTTGTTGAAGAAATAATTTTTTCAGACAATTCAAGTTTTGAATTGGAAGCTATCTATTCAAGACCTCCTTTTGAACAACACTGTAAAATCCCCGAATTACTGGGTTGTGAACTGACAGAACAGGGACTTATCAAAGTAGATGGATTTCAGCAAACAACTGTGGATGATATATTCGCTTGTGGAGACAGCAGCAATCCTATTCGTGCGGTATCATACGCTGTATCGACAGGGAATAATACAGGTGTATTCTTAAATAATGTAATGACAGAAGAAGATTTTTCAAAGCGGTAGCTTTTCTTAAAATTTTGGTAGCCAACAATAGATTCCTATGCTTATCTTCAGTATGAATCTTAAATAATAAAATTGCTTGGTATAGATAATTTATAAGAGGCAATTTTAAGCTTAATTTTCTTTAAGCAAACAAACCACTTAATATGTAAAAAAAATCAATAAAATCTATTAGCAAAGTACAATAATACTGGATCAGGAATGTGTCAAATCAATTTTATATCTCTATTTTAACGCAAAAAAAATATCTTGAAAAATTATCCTATTTTTGAGTTTCAAAATTCAATCGTCTGAAACAGTTTTTTATTATTCGATAAATTCTTAAATTTTAGCATGCCACAACAACCTATAATTTATCTTGATAACAACGCTACCACGCAAATTGACGAGCGCGTGTTGGAAACAATGTTGCCTTATTTTACAGAAAAATATGCCAATGCAACTAGTAGTCATTTATTCGGATTATCTGTAAATGAAGCTGTTGATTTTGCCAGAGAACAAGTTGGAGATTTAATTGGTGCGAAGCCAAAGGAAATTACATTTACTTCTGGTGCTACAGAAGCTATTAATTTAGCTATCAAAGGTTTAAAACATCATAAAAAAGAGCACATCATTACAGCTGTAACCGAGCATAAAGCAGTATTAGATACATGTGCCTATATGAAACATTTCGGTTTTGAAATCACTTATCTACCAGTAAATAAAGAGGGTTTTATAAATTTAGACGAATTAGAATCTGCTATTAGAGTTGACACCTTACTGGTTTGTATTATGCTGGCCAACAACGAAACTGGCATCTTACAATCCATCAAAAAAATAAGTGAAATTGCCCATATAAAAGGAGCGCTTTTTATGACCGATGCAACGCAGGCTATCGGTAAAATCCCTATCAATGTTTCAGAATTAGGAATAGATTTAATGCCACTTTCTGCACATAAATTTTATGGACCAAAAGGAATTGGGGCATTATATATTTCGGCTGCAGCCAAAATAAAATTAGAGGCGCAAATGCATGGAGGCGGACAAGAACGAAAAATGCGCAGTGGTACGCTGAATGTCCCGGGAATTGTAGGTTTAGGAAAAGCATGCGAAATAGTCTCTTTAGAAATGAAAATGGATAGCCAGAGAATTACCATTTTAAGAAATCATTTGGAAACCGAACTTTTAAAAATTGAAGCTGCTTTTGTAAACGGAAATAGTGAAAATAGATTATACAACACCAGCAACATCTGTTTTCCTGGTGCAAATTCTGAAAAACTTATAATAGGTTTGCAAAATATTGCAGTTTCTAGTGGCTCTGCTTGCTCTGCTGCTACTAACAAACCTTCTTATGTTTTAAAAGAAATGGGATTATCTGATAATGATGCCTTATGCTCCATACGCTTTAGTTTGAGTAAATTTACCACCAAAGATGAAATTGAAATTGTTATTAAAAAAGTAACTGATCTGGTTGCAAAATTGAGACACAATTAAAGTTAGTGAATTTTATTTTTTCACAAAAACCATTATAGATTAATCAGTTTATTGTAATCATCAATAGTATCAATATCTATAGCGCCTTTTTCGAAAGGAACAGCTGCAACATCTTCCTTGTAATGCTTAAGTATTTTTTTAGCTCCTTCATTCCCTTTAAGGTTTAAAATTTCATCGAAATAACTATTACTGAATAATACAGGTGTGCCTAATGTGTTAGCATATTCCGAAGCAACAATGCCTTTTCCAGATTCATTATACTTGTAAATTAAATCTTTAAAAATTGCAGTTGAAATATACGGTTGATCACAAACCGAAATGATACAAGCTTTTATAGTAGGCTTTACTTCTTGTAATTTCTTCAATCCGATGGCAATTGATGATCCCATTCCTAATTCCCAATTTGGATTATGAACACTTTGGGTATCAGTTGTAGCAACTTCTAAATCAATTGACTCTTTGTAAGCACCAGTTACTACTAAAACAAAACTATTTGGTAAACTTTTTGCCTGAATTATTGCGTTTTGCAACAATGTAGTTTCATTAAATTTCAATAATTGTTTCGGTTTTCCCAATCTAGAGGAAGTGCCTGCTGCCAAAAGTATAATTCCAAATACTTGTTCCATATTATCCTCTAATAATTATTGTACTCAGTTTTTAAACAACTAATGTAGCTGTGTGTATTTTGCCTTCTTTGTATTTTAAAGATGTTCCCATATTCCGTCCTAAAACTGCTCTAATTTCGGCAACTACAGACAATGCAATTTCCTCAGCTGTTTCTGCACCAATATCCAATCCTACTGGCCCATAAATCCTATCCAGCTGTTTATTTGTAAGAATAATATCCTCGTCTTGTAAGCCGTCCAACATTTGGTTTAATTTTGTTTTTGGACCAAGAATACCAATGTATTTGCAATCTGTATTTACCAATAACTTAAGCATTGCAAGATCATATTTGTAATTATGAGTCATCATGATAAAAAATGTTCTTTCATCTACAGCAACGCTATTCATCACATCTTCTGGTTTGGCGATAGAGACAAGAGTTGCTTTTGGAAATCTTTTGGCTGTGGCATGAGTAGCACGGCCATCAAAAACACTTATTTCCCAGCCTAAAATTGACGCCATTTCTACAAGTGGTTTTACATCATTACCAGAGCCACATACTACCAAAGATACAGGCGGAGCAATATATTCGATCAAAGCTTCGTATGTGTTTCCATCAACCTCAACTTCTTTAATTAGTGAAATCTTATTTTCTAATACTTCCCTGCTCTCATTCGATACAATATCGTAAACACTATCAATTGTAATTACTCTATCATTTCTACCAAACAAGATAGTTCCCGGTTGATGCGAATTTCTATTTTGAGAAAAAAGTGTTACTATTACAGCATCTTTTCGTTCTTTTTCTAACTGTTGTAAAAGTTGGATGGGATTATTGTTTTTAGCAGAATCTATGTACTCAAAAAGAATGTGTACAATACCGTTACAGCCAAGTTGCACACCAAACTCAATATCATCTTCATTACTGGTATCATAAGTAATAAGTTTATTTTGTTGTTGATTGATGGCAAGCAATGCTTTCCGAAGCGCATCGCCTTCTAGACAACCACCACTAATAGCGCCCGTTATTTCACCGTCTTCCGTTACAAGCATTCGTGCTCCAGGCTGCCTGTATGAAGAACCTTCAAGCTTTACTACGGTGGCAATAGCCGTTTTTTTTCCTGCTTCGTTCGCTAAATGGTAAGCTCTAAGTATGTCTTTGATTTCTTTCATGTATAAACTGATTGAGCTACAATAAAAATAGCTTGCCCTTTCAAAAAACTTTACTATAAACTATACTTCATCTAAATTAAAAGGAAGTTTCCTAATTCTCTTTCCAGTCAAATCAAAAATGGCATTGGTGAGCGCTGGTGCAAAAGGTGGCAAAGCTGGTTCGCCCACACCTCCGGCATCGGCATCATTATCAATTATATGTACTTCCATTTCTGGCATATCATAGATACGTGGCATATTGTATTCGTAAAAGTTCTTTTTATCTGCCATACCATCTGTAAATGTCATTTCATGGAATGCTGCTGCACCTAATCCCATTATTATTGAACCTTCTATTTGAGCTTCAATAATATCCGGATTAACATACCAACCACAATCCATAACCGCCCATACTTTGTCTATTTTAACACCACCACCCTGCTTAGCAGAAACTTTTACAATCTGTCCAACGGTACTTTTAAAACATTCCGTTATAGCGACTCCAAAACCTTCATTTTTCTTTCGAGATTTCCATCCCGAAACTTCTTCCATCTTATCAATAAGTATTTGAAGACGCTCTTCTTTTAGATATTTTCTTCTAAAATCCAACGGATCTGTTCCTGCTTCATGCGCCATTTCATCCATAAAACTTTCGTAAGCAAAACCATTGGTAGATGCATAAACAGATCGCCACCATAATACTGGTATTGGTGTTTCAAACGGAATATCAGAAAAACTAATATTTTTAATAGATTCGAAATAAGGAGCTAAAAATCCCTCGGTAGTACTTCCGTTAGGTTTTCCTCTATTTTCGGACATCCAGTGGTTGATATTTTGACCCGCCATTCTGAATTTGAATGCGGTAATTTCTCCATTATCTATCACTCCTTCTCCTCTATAAGAAATACCAGGTCTAAAAGGTCCTTGGGTGGCATCATCTTCTCTTGACCAGACAACCTGTACTGGCCCGTTTATTTCTTTTGAAATTACAACCGCTTCATGACAAAAATCGGTAAATGCTTTTCTTCCAAATCCACCTCCTAAAAAGGTCATATTCACTATAACAGACTCTAATGGCAATCCAAAACTTTTACTTATACTTTCCTGCATCCAGTCGGGTGCTTGCAAAGGTCCCCAAATTTCAATTTTATCACCCTGATAATGAGCCACACAATTTACTGGTTCCATTGCGTAATGCGATTGATAAGGCGTCTCATAAACTACGTCCAGTTTTTTTACAGCCGAACTAATAATTTTACTTGGATCACCTTCTTTTTTAAAAACCAGCCCTTCTTCTTTATTCAGTAAATCTAACTGTCGTTTTGTTATTTCAGCTGAACTCAAACGCTCAAATCCACTGTCATCCCAAACAACTTTAAGAGCTTTTTTTCCTTGTAAAGCAGCCCAGCTGTTGTTTGCTACAACGGCAACTCCATCGCGCAAAGTGTTATGAACTTGCATTTGTATCTTAAATACTCTTTTAACTCCGGGAATTTTTAAAGTTTCAGAATCGTCATAACTGACTAACTTCCCTCTAAGTCTTGGATTTCGTTCTACAGCAGCAAAAAGCATCCCATCGATTCTTTTATCCAATCCAAATATCGCAGCTCCATTGGTTTTTAAATGGGTATCTATTCGACGAATCCCTTTCCCAATCAAATTATAATCAGAACGTTTTTTTAATTTCACCTCAGTTGGCGTAGGCAATTTTGATGCTTTCTCAGCCAATTCTCCATAATGCAAACTCTTTCCTGATGGTTTATGAACGATGTGACCCGATTGCGCAAAACATTCCGAAGCTGGAACAGCCCAAACACCAGCTGCTGCAGTTAAAAGCATTTCTCTGGCTGTAGCGCTGAGCTTTAAAAGATTTTTATAAGAACCTCGTATGGTTGAGCTACCACCTGTTATTTGTCCGCCAAATTTTTTACTTCCCTGAGCAAATATTACATTGATATCCTTCAAATCAACTTCAAGCTCTTCAGCTATAATCTGAGGTACGGAGTGGTAAGAACCTTGCCCCATTTCTGCTCGATGGTCTACCAATGTTACTTTTCCACTCTCTTCAATAATGATCCAGGCATTCATTTCCACCTTATTGAGTGCAGCCAATTCTGGATTGATAATACTTGCTGAAGCTCCTTCAGTATTAAAAATACCTAGATAGAAAGCAGTTCCTCCTAAGCCTGCTAACTTAAGAAAACCTCTTCGGGAAACGTTTGGGACTATATTTGACTCTGACATGATTTTTTCAGTATTTGAATGTAACTTTCATTATTATTTAGCTGGTGCATAAGCACCATTCTTAATCCAGGTAATCCAGGCATTCTTAAATTCGCTGTGACTCATTGGAGGCATTGCATATCCTTCTGCTGGTTTCCATCCTGATAATACCAGTCCATCATCAGCATGCTCTAGCAGTTGCTTCAAACTTTTATTTCCATTTTGTTTTCGATCAATCAATTGTTTGGCTAGATCATGAGCCGATCTTCCTTCAAAAACCATTTTCATGTTAGCTGGAGGCAAATGCCAGTCTGGATTTCCTGGTGGTGCATGAGATCCTGGTGAATTTTCCAATTGATGACAATTGGCACACTTCATAGCATAGAGTCCTTTACCATCTACACCCCGCTTTGGAAACATTTTATGAATATGGCTGTCATCACCTTGAAGAGGAATATCACCTACTGGATGACAATTGACACATCTAGGACTCATAAGCACCGTATATACTTTTTCAAATGCCTTTACAGAAGCAATACTGTCTTTCTTGACAATTACTTTTGGAATTTCAGTATATGTATTTTGAGAACTATAGAAATTATTAAAACCAAACGCCGCCAGCGAAACCATTACTAAAATCAATGCAACAATCAAGACATTTTTATTTCTAATGCTAAGATTGTTATCTGAATGCCTATTTTCCTTCATAATTAATTATTCAAAAGTTGTAATAAATTATAATCTTAATTGCTTTAAGATTTGTTCTCCAACTTGCGTTGTATTTCGGCAGCTATATGTATCGCTTTTCGAACTCTTGGATAGGTTCCGCAACGACAAATATTACCCGCCATGGCATTATCGATATCTTCATCTGTAGGATTATTATTTTCGCGAAGCAATACCGCTGCAGACATTATTTGTCCTGAATGACAATAACCACACTGCGGAACATCAATATCCTGCCATGCTTGCTGCAATGGATGATCATTTTTTAATGATAATCCTTCAATTGTGATAATCTTTTTACCTTCTGCCCTGCTCACTTTAGTAACACAAGAACGCACTGCTTCTCCATCAAGATGTACCACACAGGCGCCACATTGTGCCACACCACAGCCATATTTTGTACCGGTTAATTGAAGAATATCACGCAAGGCCCACAGTAAAGGCATATCACTACTGATATCACAATCGTGTGATTTATTATTTACATTTAATTTAATCATTTTTAAATTAATTTATGGTTTACTCAAAATTAAGCATAAATACA
>Ga0256900_1000511_pt1 | contig 12543 bp, 1 predicted proteins | sample MC6MC0688MT_FD_190190 | JGI IMG/M metagenome (GOLD analysis project Ga0256900, IMG submission 190190) | Metatranscriptome of enriched soil aggregate microbial communities from Iowa State University, Ames, United States - MC6-MC0688-MT... | ecosystem: Environmental > Terrestrial > Soil >... | reverse complement strand
TTGATGATCTCATACACACTACCTCAGGTAAAAGGAGATTGTTAAAATAACAATCAATCGATTCACATACATATGATAGAAGTTAACAACTAATAATAATATTATAGTCGTAAATAATTTCTATTTATTTTTTTAATTTTTCATTCATCAACACACGCACACACACACACACACACGCATATCCGACACATATCATATCATATCCCTCTGCGTGTGACGACTGTGTAGATTTTTCACATACATCATCATTTATACATACATTATACATACATTATACATACATATACACATATATCCAGTTAAATATATTTAGTGTATTCATTTATAGTTTTTATGCGTTTTCATATTTAAATATCTCATTTAGACTATATACATAAAAACATGGAGACAAATAATAACTTTTTGGATTCAGAGCAAACACCACCACAACAAATAGATAAAAAGAAATTAATGAAATCAAATGCAGATCATATATTTCTATTAGTAAAAGATTATACATTTTATAAAGCTGAAAGAGTGATATGGTATTTTAAACATTTATTATCTTTATCATCAACATCTTGTATTAAATTTAACGAAAAAGATCAAGGTATTATAGTTTTATATGTACAATTAGAGAATTCAAGGATATTAGATTTATATCAATATTATAAACCAGTTTTAGAATCATCATCATTTTTACCAAATTTAATTAAACATAATCATAATAGTACTAGTAGTAGCGAACAAATACAACAACAACAACAACAACAACCAAACATTCATATTAATAATCATTATAATCATTATAATCATAATAATAATAGTAGTCATAAACAAAATGAAATTATAGAATTTGATCCAAATGAAATGGAATTACCATTTGTATCAGTTGTACCTAAAACTCATATCAGTGTTTTAGCATCGAAATATAAATTTGTATTCTCGTTGGATATGTCACCAAGTATGACATCAGTAGATCCTATCACTGGAAGAGTATTGATTGATGAATTGATTAGTTCATTAGAATCAATACTATTAACATTACCATTACCAATAGAATTACCAGGTTTACAACAACAACAACAACAACATGAAGATAATAATAGTACAACATCATCAACAACAACAACAACAACAATACATCCATTAATTTATATTACAGTATTAGCACAAGGTATATTACCTGAACATTTTAGAGTACTAGTTCAAGGTGCAATTCTATCAAGAAAGAATGTATTATGTCTTATTAGAGATATTAAAGAACAACTTCATATTCTAGAGAATGAAATAGCTCATTCTATTCAAACCAATGAATACTTTGATCGTGCTGTAACTGATTTAAGTTTAACTTTTTCAAATTGTAAAACTGCATTATCTTTATTACCTTCAGGTGCATGTCCTTCAATTATAATTATGACAGATGGTGTAACAAATTTACCAGAGAATGAATATAAATCAGTAGAGAATACTATAATGTTATTTAATAGAAATGATATAGCATGTTCAATTGTACAAATAGGTAGTGGAGCATATTCATTATCTGATTTTGGATTTGCACCAAATACAGATATACTTAGATACTTAGCATTGAATACTGGTGGTTGTTTTTTAGATCAATCATTAATACCAAAGTATCATAGTAATCAAAAAGATATTCAAGATTTAAATCAACTGAGTGAAACTCTATATGAAAAGATTAGATATATTCAACATTCATTATTTTTTAAAGAGTTTTCACCAAATAAACAAAGTCATAATTCAATAGTTAGTTCAGCATCATCAAGTAATTTATTATCAATGACAACAACTAGTAGTAGTAATAGTAACGGTAGTAGTAAACCAACATTATCTAGAAATAATAGTTTTGTAGGTGGTCAATATTTAAATAATAATAATAGTAATCATACATCATATCATAATCAACAACAACAACATCATAATAGTAATCAACATCATCATCAACAGTTGGGTAATTTAAATATCTATCCATCTAGATCAACTAGTCAAGAGAATACATCTGTGTCTACTGAAGTTGTTGTTAGTAATATGTCAATCATACAGAATATTATGGCAATTGATTATCCATTTCCATGGATTGGTATGCCACCTACAGTTCCTTTATTAAAAACTACGGCAAAAGAGTATAATGTTGAAGTAGATATACTTAAATTACTTGATCTACGTGTTAGAGAAGGTTTCAATGTAAAGATGGTACAATTCAAGAAACCAGAATCAGAATTAGAAGTGAATCTATACTTTCAATATTTACCAAACATTAAATTAGAGTATCGTATGAATTATATGTTGATTGATAAAAAGAATAGTAGTACTAGTAGTAGTAGAGATAATATCAATAATAATAATAATAATAATAGTAATACGAGTAGTAGTAGTAGTAGTAACAATGATTATAAACCAAATGTTAAAGTAACAATTAGTGTTATGGCTTATTATGAATTTCTTAAAGAGTATACTACGGGAGTATCAACAAATAATCCAAGTAGTGCAAAGAGACAGGCTAGTCAGAGTGTTGTTTGTTTACAGAATTTCCTTACACTTGTTATGGATAAGGATAGATTGTTATCTATGATATATACTCAGTGTCAACCATCTAGTGTTCCTTTACCACCTAGTAAGGATCCAATTCAAACACATCAGACTATCTCTTCATCGTTTCTAAAGTTACTCAGTAATCTAGGTAGTCCTGAACAATGGGAGCGTTGGTTGAGATTGGAAAACATAAATGCTTTATCAAAGCCATCGATTATCATAGTGCCACCAACATCAGACGGATCAACGATATCTCCACCACAGTATACTATTAGTTTTGATAGTTCCCGTAACACATTATTTAAATACATGAGTCGATGGGCAGTCAATTCGTTATCCCATTCAAACGGACCCTATTTTGTAAAGTTTCTACCAACAACTGCATCACCATCATTTATCTCACCACCATTGACACCATTGTCTAATCCCCATGACGCTAATCTGTATCGTCATTTCCCTTCATCGTCGTTTTGTGTGGCTCGTGTTGTGTGGTATATGTCTGGCTACTTTAATATCAATCTATACTTCTTTTCAACATCTGAATCTATTCGTGAAAAGACACTACGTGATATGAAGAAAGATTTATCAGAATTATCAATGTTGTCAAATTCCTTCACTGAGGAATACCTCAATCAAGGTCTAGGTGTATCAAGTGATGGTAGTGAAGATTCAAATGTACCAGTATATTTAATTCATCCTTTCGAAAGAGATATTAAATCAATTTTAATTAAATATGATTTTGAACAAGTAGTAGTTAATACTATATCACCTAGAAATAATAGTACTACTACTACTAATAGTAATAATATAACAACAGGTACAACATCAACAGGTACAACAGGTACAACAACTACTAGTAATATTAATACTATTGGAGGTACTATTCCAACTCCACCATTACCTCCACCATTATTAAAAGGTAATACTATTAGTAATAGTAGTAATAGTAGTAATAGTAGTATTAAACCAAATGTACCTAATCTAACAATATCAAGTAAAGATCAACAATCACAAATGGATAAATCACCACCTGGATCAGCTAGAGGTCCTTCAACAACTATAACACCACTTCAATTAAATTCATCAACTAGTACTACTAATACTACTAATGCTACAACTAGTCATAGTAGAAATAATAGTAGTACCAACAGTGGTAATAATAATATATCAATGATAAGTAATAGTAATACAATACATTCAACATCACATTCATTTCATTTTCATACAGCAGTACCAGTATTACATAATCCTAATCTTAAATTCTATCTATGGAATCATAGATGGACTTATGATTTATATGATAGTAAAACATGTGAACAAGTATTAGGATTCATTACACAAGAGAGATTAAGTGAAGGATTTACATTGGTTAATTTAAACACCTATCTCTTTATCAAAGAAATACCGTTAAAGAGTTTGGATCAACGTGTAGTTACAACTGTACAGTATTTGGTGTATCTTAGATCACCCAATTGCATCGTTATTGAATTTTGGATGGAACCTCAAAGAGGTATGTACTACTCTCATAAAAACAGTAATGCCAAATTAAATGAAAAGGATCTGTTCTTGTGTTTGTTCAAATGGTTTGAAGAATCTGATCAAACTATTATCTCTAGTATAACTACATTCAATGATCTCTTATCGGTGTGTTGTTCAAATCAACCCGACAATGAATTAGCTGAAGCATTGTCAACTAAAAACAGACCAGTGTTGTTATTTAAAGAGATTGATCCGGCTAATCCTAATCAACCACAGTTACTAAAGATACAATGTGATAGACCTCAATTCTGTTTAGAATCCGTTGTAAAGTTTGCCACAGAGACTCAAAAGTTGTTCTCAATGGTAAGAGTACCTGAAGGTACTTTAGCAGCATATGATGAAAAACAATCTATTCAATCAAATATAAAGTTGTATAATCTATTGGGTGAGATTATAAAGGTTATGAATCTATTAGAGATACCCATGTCATCATTTAAACCAAGTACAAAGTATACTAGTGCAGGTAGATGTTTTGTTAGAGGTATTAATAATTCTGATTTTGTTATTACATATTTACATCCACATGGTTTAGATAGTAATAATAATAATAATAATAACAACAACAACAAATCATTTGTTGTATCATTCTTTGAATGTTCAATGAAAGGATTCATTGATGTATCTCATTCAGAAGAGACTTCAAACTTTTTTGATCAATTGTTTGATTATCAATTTAAACAACAGGTATCTAATAGTAATGGTAATAGTAATGGTGATGGTGGTTATGGTAATGGTAGTGTTAGTATGATGGCAGAGGAACATCAAGTACTATTACGTGATACAGGTCATGATGATCCATTACATAAATTCTATACAAAGAAAAAGAATATGTTTCATGAAACTATTCATCATACTACACCTCAACATAATTCAACGAGACAGTATATACGTATGGTTCGTACTACTTTTGAAAGAGCATATATTAAATCGATATATAGTAATCTTAAGGATAAGATACCTGTGGACAGCAAAGACTTTCTCAACTCTGTTTCAATATGTAAAGAGTATTTTGTTGATATAGATATCACACAATTCCTTCGTATCATGCAGAAATCACGTCCAAAGGATGCTGGTACTTACATAAAGTCAAGATTTGCTCCTCAGGTCATGACATCGTTTAGTAAGATTGATGGCACAGATTACTATTTCTACGATAAGGTTAAAGTCAAGGAAAACAATAGTAATAATAGTGATACTACTGATGCAACAGGTGCAGATTCAGACAGTGATGAAGAGACGTCAGAGAGTAATACAGAGGAGGATCATCATACAGGTAGCACAGCAAGTAATAGTAGCAGTATGAACGAAACTTTAGAAAAGAAACTAGAAGAGGTATTGGCAGAGCAGATTGGATCAACCATTGATAGTAAGAATGAGTTGATAGGTATGTTCCCATTACCTTTGTTTATCAAGATGGAGTTTGTACTCTACCACACCAATCCCAACTACCAATCCCCATTACAGGATGCCGATGAGTACAGCACAAGCTTTCCTATCCCCATGGCAAGTGGTGAACAAACCTATCAGTTTAGATTCCTCGCTGACTCCTTACCACCTGGTCCTATCCTCTCTGAGTTGTCGCCCATTAAATCATTCCTACGATTCCGTTGTCAAGCTTTACCACCTCTATCCTCTAAACCTAGTAAGAGTCTAAGTGTTGTACAACATCATCACCATCATCAACATTCCAGACCATATGGTAGTACACCATTAAAGAGTAATCTACCTAAATATCTTTGGGACATTATGAGAATACATAGAAAGACTGTTATCTCTATCTTGTCTGCAGAAATTCTAGATTGTCTTCGTAGTATTAGACCTATCACAAAACATATCATTGATTTAGTTATCTATCATATGAATAGATTATCTAGTTTTAAATCAATCTATCATCATCTACATACACAAGTATTGAATCTTATCTTTGTAGATTCAATGGAAGGTGCTAGTCTATTCCCTGAACAAATGGAGATATTTAGTAAGATGAAGTTTAAAAGATTTCAAAATGATACTTTTATTTACTTTGAACCTAAACCCATTAGTAGTACTAGTAAAGATAATAGTAAATCATTATTAAAAGATGTATTAGATAATAATAATAATAATAGTACAATAACTACAGATACTACTACTACTACTACTACTACAACTACAACAACAACGACTACAACTACTCAACCGTCAGTATTAAATTTATCAAGTTCAACAGATGAATTAAGTGGAAGTACAGGTATTAGTCCACTAGCTAGTTCAACTCAAATTTGGATTTGTAGTCATAAAGAAATTGGTGAATTAAAAGATATGGTTTTAACAGGAGGCACTGCTACTACTACTACTACTACTACTACTACTACTAGTAATATAGGACATGATGATAAATCAAATCCTACTACTACTACTGGTACTGCTACTGCAAAAGGAGAAGAAGATTTTACTATACCTTATTGGTTGGTAATGTTTTTTAATCCATCAAATAATACATTAAAAGTTCAATTCTTTTCATCAGTATCAATTGATGCATTTAATAGAGAACAAAAACAAGTTAAACAACATTCACATTCACTATCTGAAGATAATACTACAGTATTAACATCAATGTTGAAAAACAATAACAATGGTAACTCATTAGTTAGTCCACCAAATACAAATGTATTATCATCAAGTATGCCATTAACAAGAGAGAATACTAGTAGTAATTTATTAGATATTCAATCAAAGAGTTTAATGTCATCACCTCAAACTGAAATGGCTTCAAAAAGAGTACAACAACAACAACAACAACAGAATAATAATAATAGTAGTACTATTAATAGTGGTATTTCATTAAAAGTACCAATACCTATATCATCACCTCCTACAACATTATTTCCTTCAGAATCACCTCCTAATAATAATACTATAACTAATCAACCTACACTTAATATAATGAATGGTATTGATATATTATCATCATCTTTAGATACATTTAATAATCCTAAAGAGATATGTATTCATAAATATAGTCCTAAACGTGAAAAGGATAAAATACAACAATCTATTGCAGAGATAGTTCGTCGTGTTAATCAATTGATTCTATTAAATGAATTGGATGATCTTAAATCATGTTCACCATTACTTTTACAACCAGATGATCAAAGTAATAATCCATCACCTAATATTTCTTCAACCACTCCAATAACAACTAGTGGTAGTGGTATAGGTAATAGTAATTTACCAATTAATAGTAATATTATTAATAGTAGTAAATCAAATACTATCAGTAACATGAACAACAACAACAAAAAGAATATTAGTAATATTAAAGTTACACCTAAATTCTATTCACCTAAAGAAGAAGATAATAATCTATACTATATATCTGCAGGTAATGTTAAAAAGATACTACCTTATCAAGCTGGTGAATTCTCTTGTCCGTTGGTTCATAGTATGTTTTTACCATTGAATGATAGATTGGCACCATCTGTAGCTATTAGAGGTTTAACAAGTGCTGCTTTACATCCTTTCTCTGTGACCAATCGTAAAAAGATGTTTGTGTATCGTGAAAGAGGTGGAAATATATTTTATATGAAACTTAGTGAACCTGCAGTACTCAATGACTCATTCCAATCAAGTTCAACAACCCCATTACAATCACCACGTCAATCACCATTACAATCACCAAGTACTTCACCACCAAAGGAATCGTATTTAGGTGGTGGAGGATTACCAAGATCAACATCAATTCAAAGTATACATAATGCACAACAACATCAGTTCTTGGTGTTGGAGGTATATGGTATTGATCAACCGACATTGGAAATCACTACACAGTTAAATCAACTATTGGAATCACGTTTAGCTTCACTTACACTCTCATTGATTTCCTCATTGTTACTTCGTAATCCAATGTTGAAATTAACTGTTCAAGATATAGAATTCATTAAACCACCAACTAGTTTACCAACTTCAGTTACAATTAAATTACCATATCGTATCTCTGATTATAGTTTAGATCCCTATCTATTCCTATTATTCTTAAAACAAAACTTTTTACAATTCTTAACAAATCTTCATTTAGTTTCTGCTCAATCTCCACCTTCATTAAGTTCAATTCAAACTATTCATCCTCCATCCTCTAGTAATAGTAGTAATAGTAGTAATAGTAATATTGGTGGATTACCACCTTCTTTACCAACATCTAAAGATGATGATAGTAATAGCAGTAATAGTAGTAGTAGTAGAAATCCATTATTATCAACATCTGAAATACCAATATTACCACCTCCAACAACAACAACAACTAGTAATACTAGTTCTACTACAAATAATTATGAAATTAAATCAAATGATTATACATTCCTTTATAACTTTTTATCATCAAATACATCACCTCAATCATCATTATCTTCAATTGGTAATGGAATTGGATTTATAGTACTATCATTACTTGATCAATATTCACAGGTTATAAATAGTATACCTCAAACCAGTGGTAATATTAGAAAAGATAGTAATTGTTTAACAGCTCAACAACGGGATTTGTTTATCAAGGATATTATCAAGGGTGTTGAAATCATTGAAAATGATTTAGATTCTCAACAACTTTTGTTCCCTGATCAAGATTTAGATTTACAAGAGGAACAACAACACGCACCAGTTTGGGAAAATAAGATTCAATTGAAGATTTGGTGTAAAGGATCAATTAATGTTAATCTATTGATTGATAAACTATTACAAAGTATTAATCAAGCATTGTGTGAATACACATTTGAAGCATTATTGATTCCAGGATCAATTGCAGCACATTCGGTAAATACTGAATACCTTGAACCATCTCGCCAATTATTTTCACGTGGTCGTTCATTACAAACTCCATCAATCAATGAAATGAAACTAAATATTCAAAATCTATCAACTTGGGCAACTGAATCATTTGTTTCTGAATTAAATGATATGATTATTGAATCAAATTATAAATTACCAACTAAAATATTATTTCAAAATAATATAGATGTTGAACAATTTATTACATATAGTCCATTATCATCAACATCAACAACAACAGGTGAAGATAGTAATAGTAATAATATAATTAGGAACTCAAATGGTATTAATATTAATTTATTAAACAAAAACAAATATAAATTCTATATATTTGCTGGTAAATCAATTATAGATGATGAAAATAATAATAATAGTAATATTCAACAACAACAACATCAACAACAACATCAAACTACAACTATACAAATTACATCACCAAATGTGAATAGTAATAGTAATATTAATTCAACATCAAATACAAATGATAATGAATCATTATATACAAATGAAGGATTATTTTATTCTCATATAAAAGATCATCAATTAAATTCAACACTCTATAGACAATGTAATTTAGTTGCAAGTATATCTTCAGAACATATATCAATATACACATATAATTGGAGTCAATCTAAACTTGATTATCTATCAGCCAGTTTAAATCGTGTTCAATATTGGTTCTTGTTAAGAAGAAATCTATTGAATAATATTTTACATCAAAAGATGGGTTTATTTAATCATGTTCAGCCAATGAATGTTAATCCATTCATATCAAGTTTCTTTACTGAAAAATTACAAAATCCAATTAAATTCACTTTTGAAAATATTGAACCATTAACAAGTCAAAAACCTCCAAAGAAAGGTAATCCAATTTCAAATAGACCACCAGCTACTGAAGATTCAAAAATACTATTACAATCATCAACTTCCCCTCGTTCAAAATCAAAACCAAATCAAATTATTAATAGCAATAGTAGTAGTTTAAATAATAGTAATAATAGTAATCAATTGACAAATCAATTAACTAATCAATTTAATAGTTTAATTAATCAACCTAATTCAAATATTCAATCTAGTAATACTCAACAACAACAATCTATTAATACTCAACAACAACAATCATCTAGTAATACTCAACAAACAAGTAGTAGTAGTAAATCAATTTCAAACAAAAAAACAATTTATAATTCAATACCAGATTTTGAGAATTTATTGAAAATTCATTTCCCTTCACCTCAAATTGATATTTATTATGAATCTAAATTACCAAATATTATTGATCCAGTTGCTAGATATGTTGGACAAGTTAAAAAGATTGCAAATTATGTTGAAAAAACATCAGAGGCTAAAAGAATGTTTGCACAAGCTAGATCAATGTTTATTGATACTGATAAGACACCAACTGTTGGTCAATTAGAAACTATAATGAAAATGTCAAGATTAGTTCATTTTAGATGTGTACCATTCCTCTATGACAACTTTAAAGAATCACCAGATACAAATGCAATTTCACCTACACTAGTTGGAATTGTAATGGCACCTAAAGGACCCATTGATATTTTACCATTATTGAAATATCAACTTGATTGTAATCAAGGTAATTCAATTACATCACCATTGATATCTGCTAATATTTTCACTGATTCTTTATCATCGTCATCTGGTAGCAGTAGTACAACCACTGGTGGTATAGGAGGAAGTTCAAATTCATCAGCATGGAAACTATTAGTTATGGAAGGATTCATTAATGAATACATAAATTACATGGAAAAAGTATTATATTCAAACAAAATTATGATTACAACTAGTGATCCACAATCATCATCTGCAAATAATACACCAAGAGATAATAATAATAATATTAATAATAATAATAATAATACTTCTTTTAATAATAACAATAACAACAATAACAATAGTAATAACAACAAACAATTAAAAGCATATTTACAACAAAACTTTAGAGGTGGATCATTGTTAATTAAAATTGGATTTAGGGAATTATCAGTGTCTTGTGAATTGTTTGCAATTATTCAACCAAATAGATTATCACAATCAGATGGTAAACCATTGTCAACACTGTTTGCAGAGGAGTATGGATTGTTTACTCATCACTTACATTTGAATTCCTTTGTATATGATTTCCATCTACGTCAGTTGGTATCATTTTTAACGGGTAACAATAGTAAACAAAAACAATTCCCACCACAGTATTTCATAGAGATGATGTATTCAATGCCAAAATATTATCCTAAACCACCAGCTCATTCATATTCACATATTTTTGAATCAACATTTTCACTACCCGTTCCAATACTACCGAATGAATTGTTTAGTTATATTTGTCAAAATGTTCAAGCTTACAATATTCAAAATTTAAATCAATGTGGTGTATCACCTGCAATTCAATTCACTGTTGGTCCATTTATTGATCCTCATTCACCAAATAATTTAAATATTGAATATCAATGGAATGTTGTTGTATTTTGTTTAAATAATAGTACATCAAGTAATTTAAATAGTCCATCAACCTCAGATATTAAACAACAAGATGATAAAGATAAAGAAAATAACAATAATAGTCAACAGCATTATACAATTGTAGATGAATCTAAACATCAATTAAATTTACAATATTTTATTATTAAAACAACAAATAGTACAAATTTCCCAAGAGTTGATAATTTAAATCATCAAAATAATCAAAATAATAGTAATAATCAAAATAACAATCATCATCATCAAACAAATAGATCTAGAACAACTAGTGCAGCAGCAAGTTCACCACATCATTCAAGATCTCATTCACAATTTGATATTAATCATTTAAATCAATCAATTAATAATGCAAATATAGTTCAACAACCATCAACTCCAAATATTTTAATGGGTTCTCAAGCTTCACAATCTCCTACAATGTTTTTATTAAATAGTAATAATAATAATAATACTAATAATCAAAATAATAGTAACAATAATAATAATAATAATAATCAAAACAATAATCAATCTAGTTCTGATTTCTTAACAAAGAGTTTTAGATCAATGACAATGGCAGAAGAAGTTTCAAAGAGTAAGATTTATAAGATTATTATTGGTGCAAGTGTGAATTATCAAAGAGATATGTTATGGTTGAAATTATTAAAAGGTAATCCATATGAACCTGCACTCACTCATCAAGAATTTAGTCATTTCATGAGTTTTATAAAGAGAAGATCATTGAAAACTATGGACTCTAGTTTAGTAACTCCAATTAATTTATTCTCATTTATGGGTAATGTTTGGTTAGGTCTTAGTAGCCATCTAGTTAAAACATGTGGTGATCGTATACGTCAACTTCATAATGATCCATTTCATCATCTATTCATTCTAAATCCAAAAGCAGATTGTCTTATGTTGGAATTGGTTTGGAATGAAAAAGAAAAAGAAACAGATGCCTTTATATGTCGTAGAGATGATCAAAATATTTCAAAAGATTTGGAATTACAATTAGATGAATATGAATTAGAACATGCTAGTCAATTAGTAAATACCCTATGTCATTATTTATGGAAAATTTAGTCATTTCATGAGTTTTATAAAGAGAAGATCATTGAAAACTATGGACTCTAGTTTAGTAACTCCAATTAATTTATTCTCATTTATGGGTAATGTTTGGTTAGGTCTTAG
>Ga0256900_1000502_pt1 | contig 12618 bp, 8 predicted proteins | sample MC6MC0688MT_FD_190190 | JGI IMG/M metagenome (GOLD analysis project Ga0256900, IMG submission 190190) | Metatranscriptome of enriched soil aggregate microbial communities from Iowa State University, Ames, United States - MC6-MC0688-MT... | ecosystem: Environmental > Terrestrial > Soil >... | reverse complement strand
GGATCATAACAATGCCCCCGAATACCAGGGATCTTTTAAACCCAAGAATTTTATCGGCGAAGATACCGCCCAGGAAAGTAAAGGCATAAACGAATGCCTGTATCGCACCATATTTAAGATTGGCTTCGCTTTCCAGGATGCCCAGCTGGCCGACCATAAAGATGGTCAGGATACCGCGCATACCATAGAAGCAGAACCGCTCCCACATTTCGATCAAAAACAAATACCAGAGTTGCTTTGGATATTTCCCCTCGAAGTTTCTGATCTGTTCCAAAGACTGAGCTTCCATAATTCTTTTTATTTTTTAGTAAAGAAAAAATCACCGGATTTCCATCCGGTGATTAAAAGTATTTGTTTTTATCTTACTCCGTGCATCATTTTCATGATCACTTTATTCAATAATATTAATAGTAAGCCACATACCATTACAAATCCGGCGATGTAAGTAAATACTTCACCGGCACCTAAAGTTTCCACGATAGAAGCCAGGTAGCCGCCAATAAAGTTAGCTACTGAAGAAGATAACATCCATACGGCCATTAAAATGGAAGCCAGTTTTGGCGGTGATAATTTAGTTACTACAGAAAGGCCTACGGGTGACAAACACAATTCTCCGATGGTGTGTAACAAATAGGTCATGATCAACCACATTAACGCGGCTTTATTGCTTTCATCGGCGATATTACCATTGGCAACTCTCTCCCCTACCGCACCTAACATGAATAAGAAGCCAAGACCTAAGATAATCATACCCACACCCATTTTAACCGGGGTAGATAATTTTTTACCTAATCTTGAGTTCCAGAAGATTGCGAATAATGGCGCTAAAGTAACAATGAAGATTGGGTTTACCGATTGGAACCAGGAAGTCGGGATCTCAAATCCGCCTACCCTTCTGTCGATAAATTTATCCGTGTAAAGGGATAAAGAAGAACCAGCCTGCTCGAAACCTGCCCAGAAGAATACGGCAAAGGCAAATAAAATAAAGATTACTGTAACCCTTTGGCCTTCTTTAGCTTTATCCAGTTTTTCACCCGTTTTCGGGTTTACAGATATAGCAGATTCTGTTTCTTCGCTGGCAGCAGCTGTTTTATTGCTCACCGGCTTCTTACCCAGTTCGCCCAAATACTTTTGAGCAAATCCATTAAATACTAATTGTCCTAACAACATACCCACCCCTGAAGCCAGGAAACCGTAACGGTAACCATAAGCAATAGTGCCGTCAGCATTTGTGGTAGAAAACAAGTTATCCGTAAAATACCCGATCACGAACGGTGCTAAAAGCGCCCCCAGGTTAATCCCCATATAGAAGATGGAGAATGCAGAGTCCCTGCGGTCATCCCCGTCTTTATATAGTCCACCCACCAGGGTAGAGATATTTGGTTTGAAAAACCCGTTCCCTATAATCAATAGAAACAAGCCGACATACAGGCCTGTCATATTGTTCATGGCAAACAAGGCAAATTGCCCGAACATCATCGTGATACCACCAATAGTAATAGCCATCCGCTTGCCTAAATATTTATCGGCCAGCCAGCCCCCGATTAATGGGGTAAAATAAACCAAACCGGTAAAGTATCCATACAGCAGGGTTGCCTCTGCAGGGTCCATTCCTAAACCACCTTCAAATAACTTCTTGGTCAAATAAAGAATTAAAATGGCACGCATACCATAATAACTAAACCGCTCCCACATCTCTGTGAAGAATAAAAGGTAGAGACCTTTAGGATGCCCCTTCTTCGGGCTCGACGCAACTGCTGACATACTCAGATTTTAGGTTAAATGAAGAAATAACTGCCTAAATTAAGGAAAAATCCAAACAGTGTTAATTTTTGTTAAACAATTTTGTTTTGACTTCCGCCAGGATCAATTGTTTAACGGGCACTAAAAAATATTTTTTTGACTACTTGATCCCATGCATTAAGCGCTTGATCAGCGGGGTAAGGAAAATCAGGACCAGGCCGGCTGCAATCGGTACAATCGTGAAGATCAAAAAGAAGGTAGACATGCTGTGTTCTTTTTTGATCTCTTCAATTTGTCCGCCGAGTGTACCGGCCAGCTTATTGCCAATCGCAATCGCCAGGTACCACATCCCGAACATAAAAGCGATCATTTTACCCGGAACCAGCTTGCTCACATAACTTAAGCCTACCGGCTGTATACAGAGTTCCCCGAGGGTATGAAATAAATAAGCCAGCACCAGCCAGATCATACTTACCCGCACGATACCCGCCTCAGCACCCACCGGGATCGCGCTGGAGCCATAAGCCAGGAAAGCAAAACCGATAGCGGTAATAATGAGGCCCATACCAAACTTAACCGGAGCAGGAGGATTGAACCGGGTTTCCCAGAGTTTACCCACAAGGCTGGCAAATACAATGATGAAGAATGAGTTTAGGATAGAGAACCAGGATGTGGTGATTTCCACTTGCCCATCTTTTAGACCGGTTATGGTTGCCGTACCAATCTTAGAAGCCTTACCTTGCTCCTGGTATTGGCCCTGTACCTTCTCCTGTAATTCCGGGTTCAGGTAAACCGGCTTTCCTCCTTCCTCATGCAGTGGGATAACCGAGCCTACCGTTAAAGCTTCTGTTGTGGCTATGGTTTCTTTCCGGGTTTCTACTGTTCCATTTGGAATGGTCTTAGCCGCATCCGATTGGTAAGTATATTTATAAACCGGCTTTTCTTCTTTGTCCAGTACCTGATTGCCTTTATCATCCAGTGCCGGGTATTTTACCACTTCATAGCTTACTTCATAAGCATGGCTGGAATAATCCCGGTTCAGCATCCAGATCACAATACCCCAGATACCCACAAAGGCTACGCCTAAAATAATATTAGAGATGGCGATCTTTTTAAAGGTTTGCCGGAATAACTTGAATAATACCCAGGTGATGAAAATCAGCGGAATAACGGTCAATAGCGTATTGATGACATTATAGGTAGTTGCGGCAGAACCGGTAAATACCCGCTCGGTATAGTCTCTTGCAAAAATCACCAGCGAGCTTGCACCCTGCTCAAATGATAAAACAAAAAATACGGTAAAGAATACAAAAAGAATAACCGCGAACATCCGGTCCCGGAGCACATTATCATAACGCAATATCCTGCGGATAACCAGGATCAGGAACAGGCCCAGTCCTATTAAAATGAATACCACAGGACCGGATAATTTATCTTTTGGAAAAAACAGCGCTTCCGGTAACAGCCTGATCCCTTCGATATTGGAAAGAAAATCATTGATCAGGTAAAGAAAGCCCATTATAGCACAAATTGCAATTAGTACTTTATCCAGCAACGTAAAAGGATTGGGTTTATAGTCCTGCTTATTCGCTTCCTCCTGGATTTGCTCAATGGTTTTCTTTTGAGGTTTTGCGCCGATACTGCCAAACAATGGCTGGGCCAACCAGAATTGCAGACAGCCTAAAAGCATAAAGATACCGGCCAGGCCAAAGCCCCAGGACCAACCAACTTTCTCTGCCAGGTAACCGCAAAGCATCATGCCAAAAAACGCGCCGGCATTAACCCCCATATAGAAAATAGTATAAGCACCATCTTTCTTCTCGGGAAGGTCTTTATACATCTGGGAGATGATCGAAGTAATATTGGGCTTAAAAAACCCGGTACCTAAAATCAAAAGGCCCAGGCCGCCGTACATCCCGGCTTTGGTCTCTACCGCCATACAGGCATGACCGAGGGTCATGAGGATACAACCAATGATAACGGCACGGGTGTAACCCAGGTATCGATCCGCGATCACACCGCCAATTATTGGCGTAAGATAAAGCATACTGGCATAGGTACCCATCAGGATCCCCGCATTTTTAGCGCTCCATTCCCAACCGGGGTTGGAACCGACAATCGCCATGGTCAGGAAGTTGATCAATAGCACCCGCATTCCGTAGAAAGAGAAACGTTCCCACATTTCTGTAAAGAACAAAACAAATAAGCCGGCAGGATGCCCTAATACTTTGGATTCAAAAAAAGGAGTATTCTTAGTTGGATTCATGAATATACTTTAGTCAATAAATATTTAGAAAAATAGCAAGCGCGCTTATGCTTTTTTACGGGAGCACAGGGGGTAGCTATAGCCCAGCATCACTACACCCGCCCCGATCCGGTTCTTGCCATGATCGTCGCCTTTCTGGATATACCTGAAGCCGTAATTACCGCCGCCTTCCAGGCTGAGTTTCCCTTTTTTTAATTGATACGAAAACCCGATCGCTCCGGATACGCCATAGTTCCAGGCGTACAAATCCTTTTTAGCTTCTATGATGGTATCTACAGAACTCCCGAAAAAGGTATGCACATATTGCGGCTCAATCTCTGATTGAGGATCGGCACTGGAATAAACGCGTAAATTTTCTGATGTCACAATTTGCTTGGCACTAACCATATAACCTATATAAGGTCCGGCCTGTATAAAAACAGCAAGCTTTTGTTTTAAGGCTATGGGTTGCGCGAATTTAATATGGAGCGGTAATTGCAGGTAGTTAATCCGCGAAACATTTTCCAGGTTGGCGAATACGTAATCATTGCTGGTGTTAAATACAGTTTGGAATACAGCTACATACTCTTCAGGTATCGTCATGGGTTGGACCGTATTGCGACGGCCGCCCTGACCGGAAAACATCAGCTCAGGTACCAAGGAAAATTTCCGGCCCAGGCCGATTTCCACGAACGCCCCGAAATTAGGCCCGATGCGGCTTATATAATCTTTATTCCAATCATTTTTGGTTTCCCCGGCAGAAAGATTAGGGATACTTAAGCCTCCCTTTAAACCTATGGAGATATCATGCTGTGCCCGGGAAAGAGAAGGCAATAAACACAAACAACAAATGCTGTAAAATAGAATTCTGCTCATTAGTTCCGGTTTAAATGAACAACAAATCTAGCGAATACTTATTACAATAAGGGTTACCGGCTTCTTAGATTGATTAAAAACAAAAAAGAGACCTAGCGTTTGCTATGTCTCTTCAAGAAAATTTTATGTGGTAAACCTATTTTTGATTTTCTACGGTACCTGTAATTTTCAATACTTTAGTAGGCTCTGCCTTCGCATTGGAGGTCACGGTAATTGTCTTATTGATCGGTCCGGGGCGCTTAGTATCGTACTTCACTTTGATAAACGCAGATTTTCCTGGTTTGATCGGCTCTTTCGGCCATTCAGGAACGGTACAGCCACAGCTACCTTGTGCATTGGAAATAATCAGCGGTGCTTTCCCTGTATTTTTAAATTCGAAAGCGCCTTCGCCATTACCATCATACTTTACCGTACCATAGTCATGCGTATCTTTCTTGAATTTGATTTCCTGGGCAGCCGCTTTATCTGCGATTGCTAATCCTGCAACTAAGATTGCAGCAGACATTAATATCTTTTTCATTGCTATTTTTTAAATTAGAATTCAAATTTAGGGCACAATCAAATACAATTTTATCATTTTTTGTTAATTGATTGTTTTACAATATAGACATGCCTTATAAACCCGGCTTTAATTACTTAATCCTATTATCATTTGCTTAGTAAAATAATGAAAATGGATTACTTAAATTTGCAACGACACCCCTCTAATGATATTTATATGAACAACAAATCATTTCTTTTTTTATTTTTTATTATGTTCGGCCTGTGTGCTACAAAGGCATCTTCCCAGAAGAGCTCTACTAATACCACTGCAGTACCGGTAAATACGGAAAGTTTCAGGGAGGGCTTCTTTAAAAGCAACACTACTTACCTGATAAAGAGTCCGGTCAATTTAAACTCAAAGACTGTAAAACTCCCTTCCAATGTTACGCTTAAATTTGAGAAAGGGGGTTATTTGCTCAACGGTACTGTTGTGGGTAATAATACAGGTATAACAGCACCTAACCAACTTATCTTTAAGAGGAATGTAAGCATCAGCGGGACCTGGAATGTGGCCAAAGCCACATCCGACTGGTTCGATTGTGCCAAAAATGGCTATTCAATCGATTATAAAACATTCCTGGCTTATGACTTTAACGGTACAAAGGATTTTGGATATAAATATAATGGAAAATTATACCGTGCCGGTACCTCGCCAAATGTAAACTGGACAGATGATACCTACCCACTTAATCAGCTACTGAACCTGAAAGCCCGGCATACGGTTATTACAAAAGGTACCTATATGATAAAACCAATAGAAAATACCCTTAATGAACAGACCTTTAGCATGCAGGACTATTCTTTACGGATGCGTTATGCAGATAACTGCACGTTGGAGATCAATGGAACACTCAAAGCTATAGTGGCCACCCAAAGCATTTATTATCTCCTGATCGTTTACAATTCAAAAAATTTCACACTTACCGGAACAGGAAAACTGGAAGGAGATATTTATGAGCATGCAGTTACCGCAGGAGAAGGTGGATTCCTGTTCCATGGTGCGGGACTGGTTAATTTTAATCACAGTAATCTAACTTATGAAGGGGCCTGGGGAGATGGTGTATTCATTAGTTATGGCAGGCTCAGAATGGAAACTTCTGAAAGTTATAATTACAATCATCATCATAAAAATTTAAAAATTAATCTTTGTAGGAGGACCGGATTAGTATACGAATTAGGCGATAATGTCCTTATTGAAAATTGTCAGTTCGATGGGCATAAAAGCAGGAGAGGAACGCCTACTTATTCCGGTATCGATATTGAGCCTTTCTGGAAAGGAGCAGTACCTATTTTTAATTGTAAGAATATAAATGTAAAAAACAGTACTTTCAAAAATTATATGTTTGGATCTGGAGTGCGGTACGAGCGGGTAATGGGTGGAACTATAGAAGGCAATACTTTTTCATGGAATGCACACGATATATCGGTCGGCCAATGTTACCCGGAAATTGAAAAGAATCCCCTCCAGACTGCCATAACGCCCAAAAGGGATTTCATTGAGGTATTCAATAATCGGTCTGACAGCTCTGCTTATTTCTTCGTGACCAGTGATCAAAATCCTAACAAGGTCAAAGTATATAACAATAAAATTTACGATTGTTCAGAAATTGTACTGGCAAATGGCAATTTTCTACTGTTCGAATTCACTAACAATACTATTGTAAACGCCCCGGAACTTGGTATTACCCTTAAAGGAGATATTATCAGGATGAATAATAATACTTTTAAAAACGTTGGCAAGTTTTTTAATACGGATAAGCAAACGATGATAAAGAACGGCTACAAGCTGGATAAAATAAAAGTTTCTTCGAAAGTGTTAGAATTTAAAAACAATAAGGTGCTTTAACAGATTCAGTAAATCATATAAACATAGCCCTGATTTACGTAACAATTTAATTTCACGATGCCTGTAGTTTTGCAATAGGCAGAATTGCTAAGCATTATGAAAAAACATTTTAAAGTATCAGGCATGACCTGCAATGGTTGCAGAAGCACCGTTGAGCAGGCTTTAAATACATTACCCGGGGTCAGCGCGAAGGTGCAGCTAAAACCCGGCATGGCCATTATAGAAGCCCCGAAAGATCTCCCTTTAGCGGCATTCAAAGAGGTCCTGGCGCGGGAAGGTGATTACACGATTGACGAGCTGGATGAAGAAGAGGCCGCAACCTATCATCAGCACGCTCATGAACATCATCACGAGGAAACAACTGCTGTGATACCAATTCACAAGCAGGACCACCAGGTTTATGATAGTGACAAATACTATTGTCCTATGTTCTGTGAAGGAGATAAATTATATGATGACGAAGGTCGCTGCCCGGTATGTAAAATGCACCTTAAAAAGCTACCTGCAGGTCAGAGCATTGCTATCGTCAAGCAAGCGATGAATCAAACCAATGCAGCGCCTAAGCCTAAAATTACAGGTTCCGGTTATTATTGTCCGATGCAATGTGAAGGGGACAAGACCTATGAAAAACCCGGAGATTGCCCGGTATGTGGCATGAGCCTGGTACCCGTGGAAACCGGTGAAGCAACCGTAGATACCAGTTACCTGGACCTCCGCAAAAAATTTATAGTCGCACTCTGTTTTACCCTGCCGCTTTTTATCCTTTCTATGGGCGGCATGATCGAAGGTGGGTGGATACAAAAAACGGTGCCACAAACTATCTCCAATTGGGTACAGTTAGGGCTAACGGTACCGGTAGTATTTTATGCGGCCTGGATATTCTTTATCAGGGCCTGGAATTCCTTTCGCAGCGGCCACTTAAACATGTTCAGCCTTATAGGCCTGGGTGCCGGAGCCGCTTTTATTTTTAGTGTTGCGGGGCTATTGTTTCCCGGTGTCTTTCCGGAACAATTTAAAGATCATCATGGCGGCGTTCACCTTTACTTTGAAGCGGTTGGCGTCATTCTCACTTTAGTCTTGCTGGGCCAGGTAATGGAGGCCCGTGCCCACCACCAGACCAGTTCGGCCATCAAGGCGCTACTACAACTGGCCCCGACCGAAGCTACAGCTTTGCTGAACGGGCAGGAGGTTACCATTGCGCTTAAAGATATTAAAGCCGGCAATATATTAAGAGTAAAACCCGGGGAACGTATCCCGGTGGATGGGATAATTATAGAAGGCAGCTCCGGCATCGATGAATCTATGATCACCGGCGAACCTATTCCTGTAGAAAAAACAGTCCATGATAAGGTGAGCTCTGGCACGATAAATGGCAATAAGAGCTTCCTGATGAAAGCCGAGAAGGTGGGTGATGCAACCTTGCTGGCGCAAATAATAGCTATGGTTAATAGGGCCAGCCGCTCCCGCGCTCCTATTCAAAAGCTGGCCGATACCGTTGCCCGGTATTTTGTTCCTACCGTCATCACTATTGCGGTGCTTTCCCTGATTGTCTGGGCAGTATTCGGAGGTAAAGAAGGTTACCTGTTTGGTATGGCCAACGCACTTGCGGTATTGATTGTAGCCTGCCCCTGTGCTTTAGGCCTGGCAACGCCTATGTCGGTGATGGTAGGTGTAGGTAAGGGCGCACAAAACGGGGTATTGATCAAAAATGCCGAGGCACTCGAAACCATGAATAAAGTAGAGGTGCTTATTGTAGACAAAACCGGAACGCTTACAGAAGGTAAACCTTCAATGGAAGACCTCGTCCCTGTAGGAACATGGGACCGCAATGCCGGCTTACGTTATGCTGCGGCGGTCAACCAGAATTCAGAACATCCTTTAGCGATGGCCGTTAACCAGTTTGTAAAAAAAGAAGGCCTGTTCGTGCCCTCTGTGGGCTTGTTTGAGTCGGTTACCGGAAAAGGCGTTACCGGTATCGTAGAAGCTAAGCAAATAGCTTTAGGTAATGATAAGCTGATGCAGCAGGTAAATGCTTCTATCAATGATACCGTAAAAAATGAAGTGGCACAATTACAGGCAAAAGGTAAAACAGTATCCTACCTTGCTGTAAATGGCCAACTCGCCGCTTATGTAATTATCTCAGACGCGATCAAGGTGGGTAGCCGGGCAGCCATTCAAAGCCTTATAGCACAAGGAATAGATGTGATGATGCTCACCGGGGATAATGAGCTGACCGCAAAGGCAGTGGCGCAAGAACTGGGTTTACTGCATTTCAAAGCACAGTGTTTACCGGAAGATAAACTCAATGAAATAAAAAGATTACAGGATGAAGGTAAAATTGTGGCTATGGCCGGAGATGGTATTAATGACGCCCCTGCCCTGGCCCAGGCGAATGTAGGTATTGCCATGGGAACTGGTACGGATGTAGCAATAGAAAGCGCCGCGATTACTTTGCTGAAGGGAGACCTGGATGGTATTCTTAAAGCGAAAGAGCTTAGCCATAAGGTGATGCGAAATATTAAGCAGAATCTGTTCTTTGCCTTTATTTATAACACCTTAGGAGTGCCTGTGGCAGCAGGTTTATTGTACCCATTTTTTGGCATATTGATGTCTCCGATGCTGGCAGCTGTAGCCATGAGCTTTAGTTCTGTTTCTGTTATCGCCAACTCCCTGAGATTAAGAAGTGCTCAGTTATAATTAGTTCCTGTTCGTTATACGTATATAAAATAGCTGACCTTTTGGGACAGCTATTTTTGCTTATTGCCCTCAATATGACGGAGCGTATATTCCGAGAAGGTTCCCTTACCTTTTTAGGATGCCTGTTTCTATTTGTTAAATTTCCTGAATGGCTTCCTTCATAAACGGGTATAATGCCAATAAAAAAAGTGACCGGTTTATAACCGGTCACTTTTAAAGAATCTTTGCTTCCTGCAATTAGTCTATAGTAAGTTCGCCTGTTCTGGCTAAGTATTTATTGATTTCCGAAGCTTGTTGGCTCATCGGGTATTTTTCTTTTACTTCTTTATACAGTTTTTTCGCTTCTTCAATTTTCCCTGCTTTTTCATTGGCTAAACCGGCACGGAACGTATACAAAGCCGAAGTGTATTGATCATTCTCATTGGCTGCTGCTTTTTTATAGTATTCCAGTGCTTTGTCCAGCTTACCGGTTTCCATATAAGCATCTCCTAATGATCCGTTGGCCAGGTTACCTACTACAGTACCTTTACCATCAAACTCTCCCAGGTATTTAATTGCATTATTAGCATCCCCGCTTTTAAGGTAGCTCATACCTAAATAGTATTTGGCTAAGTTCGCCGCATCTGTTCCGGAATATTTCTTAACGATATTTAAAGCGCCGGGAGTTTGCCCGTCTCCGTTGATCACTAAATTGGAAGAATCCGCTTCAAACCAATCCTGAACTCTAAATAAAGCACGGTTTGCTTTTTCTTCATTCGGGGCCTGAACCAGGTATTTGTAGCCGAAGTATCCACCTACCAATACCAGTACTGCAACGATTAATCCGATAATTAACTTCTTGTTCTTATCAAAAGAATCCTGCATTTTAAACATGGTCAGATCACCAGAACCGGTATTGCCGGATGTGCCAAATTCTTCTACGCCGGGTTTATTTCTTGAAGTTTGTGCCATTTTATGTTAAATTATAATACATTTAAGTCGGCGAACTTACAACAAATTTGTAAAATATCAAAAAACAATGTATTATCCTGTTTTGATTTAATTAGCGAACCGGTTTAGCCTGCACTCGATACAAGTGTAAATCCCCATAGAGGGTATGGGTTGTATGTACCTTTTCAAGCTTATATTGTTTCCATATTTCATCCTTAAGATTTTTCTCCGCGAAAGAGCCGCGGCTCAGGATTTTTTGGTCATCAGGCATATCCGTTATGATATGGTAACCACTATCTACCCAGCTCGCCAACCGCTGCGGTGTTAGCTTATCATCCGTATAAAACCTGGTATGATCACCGCCCAGGTATTCATTTTGATTCTCTATCAGGTTAGTAAAAGAGATAAAGCGCGCATCAGGATGCTGTTTCATATAATTCACTTTTTCCTTTTGGTTGATCAGGTTGTAATGGTACATCGGAAATGCCGCGTAAACCAGATTCCACAGCCACATGGCCCCGACCAACCCACCGAAAGCAGTTCCGGCAATCTTCCATTTAGGCGCGATACAGATCGCCAATAATACAGGCGTCATAATCATAAATTCGGCATTACCATTGGAGTAAAAAGCAAAGCCAAGCTGTAAACACAGCACCAGAACATGAGTTTTAATCAACCAGGACTCCTCCCCGGAAACCTGCTGTCTATATACCAGTTTTTTCCTTTTTGCCCAGATCCTTATCAGCAGCACACACCAGCCAAGTACGGCAAGCAAAGGGGCAAAATAAAACCAGTGCTGCTTAAGCAGGATAAGCATATAAGGATAAACCTGCAAAAAAGTTCTCACTACAGCAACCCCTACAAACATGATATATTGTTTAGCGGCGAAGGTCTGGCTGGCATTACCATGATAATAGTCGTATAAAATATAGGTCCAGAAGGAACGTATACTTAAGGTTTCCTCCTGGGTAGTTACAAAAACAAGGATATATACTAAAGGGACCAGCAGTGCGGTGCAGGCATAAGAAAAAGAAAGCCGGAAAGAACGGTAATGCCATACAATGCCCGCAAATAATCCCAGCCACCAAAACATATGGATCTGGTGAAATAAAACCGCCAGCATGCTGAAAAAACCCGACAGGAATATATAGCGGATCCTTTTATTTACAACAGCATATTGCAATAGATAATAGCTGCCGGCCAGCGAACAGCACATAGAGAGTATATAACTTTCGTTCTCAAGACTAAAACGCCAGATGCCAAATGAAAACCCCGCAAACAGAATCCATAAATACCTTTGAACCGTCGCCACCCTCAATAATTCCAGTATTTTGGACAAGACATATAATGCGAGACCAGCAAAAAAGGTGTTGAACAAGGTACAAAGCCTGAGGATATCCACAGCGGGGAACAAAGCTTTTACCGGCAGGGATAAATAATGATATAGCCAATTATATAATAAATGGTGGGGCGAAAATAGGTCCGCACCACGCTTAATGCCGGTTGCATAACCGTAGCTATCGGAAGAAAGGTTATTATTGGGCAATAAGAGATAAGTCAAAAGAATAATTCCCAAAACAACCGTAAGGCCGTTCTGATGCAGTATTTTCTTCATAATCAGGCTAAGATAAAATAAAAATAAACATTTCCCGGATATCATTAGGTGGTTTCTAAAAAGCTAAGCTTCTTGTCACATTGAGCTCCGTCGATACTTCGGCAGGCTCAGTACGGCAAGAAT
>Ga0256900_1000499_pt1 | contig 12624 bp, 10 predicted proteins | sample MC6MC0688MT_FD_190190 | JGI IMG/M metagenome (GOLD analysis project Ga0256900, IMG submission 190190) | Metatranscriptome of enriched soil aggregate microbial communities from Iowa State University, Ames, United States - MC6-MC0688-MT... | ecosystem: Environmental > Terrestrial > Soil >... | reverse complement strand
ACTTCCCGGTGATGGAATTGGGCCAGAGGTTGTTGCTTCTGCTGTACGTGTATTACAGGTGATTGGTAAACGATTTAATCATACATTTCATTTAGGATATGCAACAATTGGTGGTGCTGCGATCGACCAGCACAATAATCCATTACCGGATGAAACAATCGAGATGTGTGAAAATAGTGATGCGATTTTATTAGGAGCTGTAGGTGGTCCAAAGTGGGATCAAAACCCTCCTGAATTGCGCCCAGAGAAAGGGTTACTGCGAATTCGGAAACACTTCGATTTATTTGCCAATCTACGTCCAGTAAAGGCGTTCCCGAGTTTACTAGATGCTTCACCATTAAAGCGTGAAGTGGCTGAGAACGTTGATTTAATGATTGTACGTGAACTAACAGGCGGCGTATACTTCGGGGAACCACGTATGCGTACTGAAAATGGCGCAATTGATACAACGGTTTACTCTAAAGCAGAGGTAGAGCGTATCGTTGAAAATGCCTTTGAACTAGCACGTTTACGTGGTGGCAAATTATGCTCTGTTGACAAGGCGAATGTGCTTGAAACAAGTCGCTTATGGCGTGAAGTTGTAGAAGCAAAGAAAAAAGAGTATCCAGATGTAATCGTAGAACATAACCTAGTAGACTCTGTCGCAATGAAACTTATTACAAATCCTGGACAATATGATGTAGTCGTTACTGAAAATATGTTTGGTGATATTTTAAGTGATGAAGCATCTGTTATTACTGGTTCTCTAGGTGTTTTACCATCCGCATCCATTCGTGGTGATAATTTTGGCTTATATGAACCAGTACATGGCTCCGCACCAGAAATTGCAGGGCAAGGTGTAGCAAATCCTGCTGCAACCATTTTATCCGTAGCGATGATGCTGCAATATTCATTTGGCTTAAAAGAAGAAGCAGCAGAAATTGAACGCGCGGTAAGTGCAGTATTTGATGATGGCTACTTTACAGCAGATCTTGCTCGTGACGGCAGTCGTATTTTATCAACTAATGAATGGACAGATAAGGTAATTAACGAAATTGATACTAGCTTTGTATCACAAAGTATTATGACAACATATATTTAAAGAAATAGGTGAAGACAATGGGTAAAAATATAATTGAAAAGATTTGGGATAAACATGTTGTTTATCAGGAAGAGGGCAAACCGGACCTGTTATATATTGATCTTCATTTAATTCATGAAGTAACATCTCCGCAAGCTTTTGAAGGGTTACGCATGAACGGACGTAAAGTGCGTCGTCCTGATTTAAGCTTTGCGACAATGGATCATAACGTACCAACAAAAAATTTACCAACTATCCATGATCCCATTGCGCGCAATCAAATCGAAACATTAGCTAAAAATGCTGAGGAATTTGGCGTTGAGTTAGCAGGCATGGGTCACCCTGACCAAGGGATTGTCCATGTGATTGGGCCAGAGCTTGGATTAACACAGCCTGGTAAAACCATTGTTTGTGGTGATTCTCATACATCGACTCACGGTGCCTTTGGGGCCATTGCATTTGGTATTGGGACATCTGAGGTGGAGCATGTATTATCGACGCAAACATTATGGCAAAATAAGCCGAAAACGATGGAGATTCGTGTTGAAGGGGAGCTACCAGTTGGGGTAGCGGCAAAGGATATTATTCTAGCCATCATTGCCAAGTTCGGAATAGGTGTTGGTACAGGACATATTGTGGAATTCACTGGAGAGGCTATCCACAAGCTATCTATGGAAGAACGCATGACGATTTGTAATATGTCAATTGAGGCAGGCGCAAAAGCAGGGCTTATCTCACCTGACCAAACAACAGTCGATTATATTCGTGGACGCAAATATGCACCGCAGGGAGAAAAATTGGAAGAAGCAGCCGCTTACTGGTTAAGTCTTGCTTCAGACGAAGATGCAACGTACGATACGGTTCGTATTATAAAAGCTGAAGAAATTGAACCAATCATTACGTGGGGAACAAACCCATCGATGGGTACTGGTGTTTCTGGGCATGTTCCAACACAAGCAGATTATGAGGATGAATCAGACAAGGCGGCACTTCAAAAAGCACTTGCCTATATGGGCTTAGAGGAAGGCCAGCCATTAACATCCATTGACATCCAGCATGTCTTCATTGGCTCCTGTACAAACTCACGCATTAGTGATTTGCGTGCAGCTGCTGATGTCATCAAAGGGCGTAAGGTGCATGACAAGGTCACAGCCATCGTTGTCCCAGGCTCACATACAACGAAAAAACAAGCAGAGGCAGAAGGTTTAGATAAAATATTTATGGATGCAGGCTTTGAATGGCGAGAGTCTGGTTGCTCGATGTGTCTTGCGATGAATGATGACGTCGTACCAGCTGGAGAACGCTGTGCCTCTACCTCAAACCGCAACTTTGAAGGACGTCAGGGCGCTGGAGCTCGTACACATTTAGTGTCACCACCAATGGCAGCAGCCGCTGCGATTGCAGGTCACTTCGTCGATGTACGTGAATTTGTGAAGGAAACAGTGTAAGTCTTGCTTTACTCGGGAAGGGATGATTGAAAAATGGAACCAATTAATATCGTAAATAGTGTCATCACACCACTTGATCGAAAAAATGTTGATACCGATCAAATTATTTCAAAAGAATTTCTAAAACGTATTGAGCGCACAGGTTTTGGACAGTTTTTATTTTACCATTGGCGTTTCGATGCACAAGGGAATGAAATAGCTGACTTTGTATTAAATAAACCTGAATTTAAAGAATCTAAAATTCTAGTGGCGCAAGATAATTTCGGCTGTGGCTCCTCTCGTGAACATGCGCCATGGGCAATTTTAGATTACGGTTTTAACGTTGTGATTGCACCTTCTTTTGCAGATATTTTTCATAATAACTGCTTCAAAAACGGTATCTTACCGATTAAGCTAACAGAATCGGAATGTGATGCTATTTTAGCAAAAGGCTTAGCAAAGCCCTATAATATGGAAGTAAATCTTGCAGAGCAAACCGTAACAGGGGAAGATGGTATAGTCTATCATTTTACAATTGACCCATACTATAAAGAAACGTTACTGAATGGCTGGGATGAAATCGCCTTAACCTTTAAATATGAGGACCACATTGCCGCATATGAGGCGAAGCGAGTAGCCTATTAATTGATATGACTGAAGACAAATTTGATGTTGTCTTCAGTTTTTTTGTGTTTGTAGTGCATTTCCTATATGAAATTATTTATAATAAAGGAAACATCAAATGCGAAGGTGGCACTATGTTATCATTATAAAAATATTTGTATATTAAAGGACAAATTCAGCCAGCTTTTGAAAGCGTCATCTCAAGCATTGTTTCCATAACAGGAAGATAGCCTGAGTGACTAGATCGTTTTCATTTAACGAGTAAAAGAAGCTCGTATCGATTTACAGTAAGTGAAAGAATTTAGGTCATCCCTAAAACAGTCGATAGGTTTTTAGTTTATACGAATTTTTATATTGTTAAGCTACTGAAATGATACTGCTCATTTCAGTTGTTTTTTGTTTGATCAAAAGATGAAAGGTGGAATTCCATGATTACAGTTATAGGAAGTTTAAATATGGATTTAGTTGTACAAATGAATGCTTTTCCAAAGCAGGGGGAAACCATTCTAGGTAACTCGTTTCAAACAGTCCCAGGAGGAAAAGGGGCTAATCAAGCAGTTGCCGCAGCTCGTCTTGGCAGTGAGGTGGCGATGGTTGGCTGTTTAGGGAATGATCATTTTGGTGAGACATTACATGCCGCTTTACAGCAAGAGCAGATTCAGACAAACGCCATTGTAAAAAGCACCACTGCTCCTACAGGCATTGCTAATATACTTATTTACAATAACGATAATCGAATTGTTGTCGTACCTGGAGCTAATTATGACCTAAGCATATCCCATCTTGAAGCTTCAAAAGAGTTGATACAAAAAAGTCACTTGGTAATTATACAGCTTGAAATCCCTAAAGAGACGACAGCCCATGCCATTCATTTATGTAAAGAAGCGGGTGTTCCGGTACTGTTAAACCCTGCTCCAGCAGCCAATTTTGATGTGCAGTGGATGGACGATATTACCTATTTAACACCTAACGAGACAGAATGTGCTGAAATTTTTAACGAGCCTGTGGAACAAGTTTTAGAAAAATATCCTAATAAATTAATCGTGACGCTAGGAAGTGATGGTGCACGTTATTTCGATGGCTCCTATCCAATTCATGTTCCAGGTTATATGACAACAGTCTTGGATACAACGGGCGCAGGTGATACCTTTAATGGTGCTTTAGCCTATGCTTTAGTAGAAGGGCAATCGTTGGATGAGGCTGTATATTTTGCTAATATCGCTGCTTCCTTATCTGTAGAGAAACTAGGTGCCCAAGGTGGAATGCCATTACTTGGAGCTGTTTATGCACGTATGGCTGGTTTGGAGGGATAGGACAAAGGTCAGCTATTCAGCAACCTTGGAGAGAAATCTCCAAGCCTAATACTTCTAAACTCATAGCTGGGACTATTCCCTTTAGTCTGTGTAGCAATCATATATGAAGCAGACAGGAAATAGGTGTAAGGATGAATTCCTATTTGTCGTATAAACGTATAAGTATATTGTCCTCTTTTCATCAATCCATGTATTAGAAAAGCCATAGTTTCATTTATAATGGTCTTATAGATACATACGAAAAGAGGTTTTGAGGATGACGAACATTGACAATACGCCAATCGAAAATACAACCTCAGCGAATAATATTTTGCCGCAATTTGTTGACCAACTACGACACTTGTATGGCATCATCGTCCAAAATACATATGTGAAAGATACAGCAAAACATTTAAATCGAATCATTCAAGATGCCAATAACCAGACGATGATTTTAATAGTTGGAAAAGAGCGGGTGGGCAAAACAACACTTGTGAATGGACTTCTAGGACGCGAAATATTATCGGTAGATGATCAGCATCCAACAAGTGTAAATACGTTTATACGCTACGGCGAGCAAGAAGAGATTAAAGCTTATTTTTTAGATGGTGTTGTCGCTGTATTTGATCTCAGTAAATTAGAGCTACTAACAACTGGCGATACGTTTGCTTCCCAGATTTTACGTGAACACTTAGATTACCTAGAAGTCTATTTGAAAAATGATTTATTAAAATCCGTGACAATAATTGATTCTGTGTCATTAGAAGCAGGCGGAGGAGAAATGGCTTATTTTTCAGAGGCGCTTATGAACCGTGTTGATGAAATTTTCTGGGTGTTACGCGCTGGTTCAATGGCAATGGATGCTGAACTTCTCTTGATTGAAACGTTAAAGAATAAAGGTGTTGAACCTTTATGTGTCATCAACGGCATCGATGATGAGGAACATGCCACAGCATTTATGGACTCTGAACAACAACGTATTGGTCATTTGATGAGTGATTTTATAGGGATTTCAGCAATTAATGCACTAGTAGCCAAACAAACAGACAGTCATGAGCTTTGGCAAAAAAGTCAGTATGATCAATTAATTGCTCACATTCATCGTGTGGCTGAAAATAGTGATAAAAAAACATATGCCATCCTAATTCGCTTCTTACAATGGCTTGAACGATTCCGCTTCGAATTAACTGTAATTCCACAACGAGATCCATTTCAATCTGCTGTAGAGAATATTGAAAAATACGCAGGCGATACCCAATATGAATATTCTCGCTATCAACGTGACTTAGCAATTGTCAAAGAATATGAGCAAGAATATGAACAGGTAGCGAACACGTTTAAACAGGTTCAAACACTGTATCAGCTATTACAAACGATAGCGCAACATGATTATTTACACGATTCCAAGGTGGAAGAATTTACTGAAATTGCTGTGCACTATCAACAAATGTTGCGTGAATACCGCAACATGCACAGTGAGTATTTACGCGAATATGAGCGTTTAGATGCACAACATAAAAAAATTCATGGTAAAGGTCTTATGAAAGCTTTCTTTGGCCAACATACGCAAAATGAATTTTTCAAAGAGCGTGTTCAAAAACTCAATGAGCAGCAAGAGGTTTGTGTCGCCCAATATGCCAAGGTACAACAAGCAGAGGTTTCAATGCTACAGGCGATTCGAGATACACAGCCTTTTTTGATTGATTTAGTGAAAGTACGCATGAGCCGTATTGAACAAAAGGTACAGAAACTAAATCAACAGCGTGCAAAAGATAAGCGTCAGTTAAAGCGCTATGCTGAAAAATTAAATGAATTTTCTTGCTTAATTGAAGCACAGGGTTATATAAAAGAGCATCTTCAACCATTTTTAATGAATGAGCAAATGCCGTTGAAATCGAAGGATATTGCCATGCTTGAGGAAACTGTGCAGGCTATTTTAGCCATTGATTTATCAAACAATGGCTTACTCGCAAGAAGTCAAATGAATAATAAAATGGAAAGTATTGCAATACCTTTTGAGGTGCAAGAAAAATATCCCCTGCAAATGCTTGACTTAAGGGAAGAAGATGTAAAATCAAATGATATACCCGAAATACCTAAAAAATTAGTTGTACAATATGAAGATTAGGTTTTCACCAAACGTTCTAAAAGTAGCATGCTTTTAGAACGTTTTCTTTATGATATGAAACAAATCATTCCAGTTTTACGTATAAGTAGTAAGGAGGGATACACTTGATTGAAATAAATGGACGCTTCACGAATGCAAAAATCTTTGCGCAAACAGCATTACAAACAGCTGTTGATCAGATTCAAGAATTAACAGACCAGGCTTTTATGGCAGGCACTAAAGTACGTATTATGCCAGATTATCATGCGGGTAAAGGATGTGTCATTGGCACGACCATCCAATTGCAAGACCGTGTTGTACCCAATCTTGTCGGCATTGATGTGGGGTGTGGTGTATTTGTAGCACAACTTGACGTAACAACAGTTGATTTTGCTCAACTCGATGCCATCATTCGCACATATGTACCAAGTGGGCAGGATATTCATAAAGAAGTATCGCCAAGCCGACATTTTGTAGAGTTTGAAGGTAAACAATTTCGAGCAAGCGGCTTGAAAGACGACTATACGAACTTGTCATTAGGTACACTTGGGGGAGGCAACCATTTTATTGAGCTTGCCAAAGATGAAGATGATCAGCACTATTTGCTCATCCATACGGGGTCACGCTATGTAGGGGCAAAGGTTGCTAATTGGCATCAAAAAAGAGCTTATGAAAATTTACGTCGAGAAGATTTGACAGAAAAAATAGAAGCAATGAAACAGCAAGGACGACAACAAGAGATTCAATCCATGATACAAGCCTATAAAGAACAAACACCGTTCGTTCCGAAAGACTTGTCATATTTAGAGGGGGAAGCTTTCCATGATTATATCCATGATATGAAGATTGCACAGCAATTTGCACGGATGAATCGTTGGACCATTGCAGAAACCATAGCTAAACAGATGGATTGGCATTTTACGGATACGTTTGATACGATTCATAACTATATCGATACAGAAACGATGACGCTTCGCAAAGGGGCTGTTCGTGCAAATAAAGATGAAAAGCTAGTTATTCCAATGAATATGCGGGATGGATCTCTGATTTGTATAGGGAAAGGCAATGCGGAATGGAATTATTCAGCCCCCCATGGAGCAGGACGCATGTTTTCACGACGCGCAGCGAAAAAAGCTTTGAATATGGCCGATTTTAAAGATACGATGCAGGGAATTTGGACAACATCAGTCAATGAAGAAACATTGGATGAGGCACCAATGGCCTATAAGCCGATGACAGAAATTACTTCTGCGATTGGGGAAACTGTAGATATTGTCAAAGTTATTAAACCTGTTTATAACTTTAAAGCGAGTGAAGCTACAAAGCCATATGAGCGAAAGCGTTAAGGTCGAGAAGGAATCATCACTATAATCATTATTCTATAGATGATATAATATAGCTTCACAATGATGAAATGGGTGGTTTTTTTGGTATCTTCAAAAGATGTGGCGAAGCATGCTGGTGTCTCACAAACAACTGTATCTAGAGTATTGAATACACCAGAGCTTGTAAAGCCAAAAACAATTGAAAAAGTAATGCAGGCGATAGAGGAACTAAACTATGTGCCAAATGATATAGCAAGATCGCTTGTTCAGAAAAAAACAGGCATTATTACATTGATTTCGGGGCCCTTACACAACCCTTTTTTTGTTGATACAACTACAGCCATCGTGAATTATGTTAATGCACGTGGCTATAAAGTTAATGTCTATTTTGGCACAGAGGATAATCTTAATTCAATCTACAATGCCGTTTTAGAAACGAAAGCAGACGCAATTATATTGTCTTCTATGTTGTATCAAGATGATTTATTTTATAAACTAGAAAAACTAGCTATTCCATTTATTATGTTTAACCGTAAGCATAAAGAGAATAGACATTTTGTAGAAATTGATAATGTTCAAGCAGGTTACCTTGCGACCAAGCATGTCCTATCATTAGGGCATGACTCTTTATGTTGGATAGGGGGTCCACATCAAATGAGTACCTTCTATGGACGCTATCTGGGATTTGAACAAGCTTTACAGGATTATGGGCTAGATGCAAAATTAGTGCCTACTTTTTTAACGAACACCAATAAAATGGATATTGAACGTGCGTTTGCAGAGCTTTTACAACTCGAAAAAAGACCAACAGCTATTTGTGCTGCTACGGATGCCATTGCCATTGAAATATTGAATCTTTGTTTAGAGAGAGGTTTTCAGGTTCCGAGAGATTTTAATATCATTGGTATTGATAATGTAGAGCTTAGTAAACATCACTCTATTGCCTTAACAACAGTAGGCTTAACATCAGAAGAGAACTTAGGTTTTATTGCTATCGAAAAATTATTTGAGGTAATGGAGAAAAAAAGTACTTGCATTAGACAAACAGAGTCTGTTAAGATTTTCCCAAGAAATACAACGTGTAAAATAAACTGATAGACCATCAGTTTATTTTTTACACCAAAATGGTTACGTATTCATTTCTTTATTTTCTGAAATGAATACGTAACCATAAAAAGAAAGGAGTGAATTACGATTGAAAAAGGGCTTATGGATTAATGGAGAATGGAAGATGACTGCTGAATGGATGGAGATCCATGCTCCCTATTCACAAGAGGTATTGGCACACTTTGCGATGGCCACTGAAAAAGATGTACAGGAGGCCATTGAAAGTGCGCATGCTGCAGCTCCTCAAATGGCTGCATTAACTGCTTTTCAACGAGCAGAGATATTAGAGCAGTTATCCACCCTTTTTGCAGAAAATAGAGATGAAGCAGCAAGTATCATTGCAATGGAATCAGCCAAACCGTTAAAGTATGCTTACGCTGAAATTGATCGCACAGTAGAAACCTATAAATTTGCGGCAGAAGAAGCAAAGCGACTTACTGGTGAAATGGTTCCAATGGATGCATCAAAAAATGGAGAGGGGCGCTTTGCTTATACATTAAGAGAGCCAATCGGTGTTGTGGCTGCGATTACACCATTTAACTTTCCGCAAAATCTAGTAGCACACAAAGTTGGGCCAGCATTAGCTGCAGGCAATACGATTGTATTGAAACCTGCCACACAAACAGCATTATCCGCCCATTTTTTGGCAAAATTATTGGCGCAAACAAATTTACCAGCAGGTGCCTTTAATCTTGTAACTGGACAAGGTAAATTAGTAGGCGATGCATTTTTAGCACATCCAAATGTTAAGATGATAACGTTTACAGGAAGTCCAGCGGTAGGGATTTCTCTACGCAATCGTGCAGGCTTGAAGAAAGTAACTTTAGAATTAGGTTCCAATGCAGGCGTAATTATCGATGAAGGGGTACAGCTAGAGCGTATTATGGATCGCATTGTGATGGGGGCCTTTTCCAACCAAGGTCAAGTCTGTATTTCTTTACAACGTATCTATGTCATGGAAAGTATGGTTGAGGAATTTTTAATACGGCTGAAGGAAAAAATAGAGCAGCTTACAATTGGTGATCCAATGGATAATCAAACAGATCTTGCTATGATGATTTCACAAGCTGAACAACAGCGTGCTTATCAATGGATTAAAGAGGCAGTAGCTGAAGGGGCACAAGTAATTACAGGTGGTCACATTGACAATCATATTTTATTGCCCACTGTTTTATATAATGTTCAGCCACAGAGTCGTGTATCCTGTGAAGAAATTTTTGCACCTGTTGTTATCGTTAATACGGTATCCACCATTGATGAAGGGATAGCGGCTATCAATGATTCTCACTATGGCCTACAGGCAGGCATCTTCACTCCTTCTATTCAGACAGCTTTTCAGGCTACAAAAGCATTGCACGTTGGTGGAGTCATCATTAATGATGTACCTACTTATCGAGTAGATCACATGCCATATGGTGGTGTAAAGGAAAGCGGCACAGGCCGTGAAGGCATTAAATATGCGTTAGAAGAAATGACGGAAATGAAGCTAGTAATTTGGAATAACCAATAACTAATAATCACGAATGGAGATGGGAAAATGAAAATGATTAAACAACATCCAAAATTGTATGTGATGGACAATGGTACGATGCGAATGGATAAAAATTATATGATTGCGATGCACAATCCCGCAACCATCGATCATCCAAACCAGCCAAATGAATTTGTTGAATTCCCTGTTTATACAGTATTGATTGATCATCCAGAAGGCAAAATTCTATTTGATACTGCATGCAATCCAAACTCGATGGGTCCAGAAGGGCGATGGGGTGAATTTACGCAAAAAGCATTTCCTATTAATATGCCAGAAGAATGCTATTTACATCATCGTCTAGAAGAATTAAATGTTCGTCCAGAGGATATCAAATATGTTGTTGCTTCCCATTTGCATCTCGACCATGCAGGGTGCTTAGAACTCTTTACAAATGCCACAATTATTGTACAGGAAGATGAGTTTAATGGCACATTACAAACATATGCTAGAAACGTGAAAGACGGTGCCTATGTTTGGGGTGACATTGATATGTGGATTAAAAACAATCTACAATGGCGCTTAATCAAACGTGGCGAGGATCATGTAAAACTAGCTGAAGGGATACAAGTATTAAATTTTGGTAGTGGTCATGCTTGGGGAATGCTAGGTTTGCATATTCAAATGCCTGACACAGGTGGTATTATTTTAGCCTCAGATGCCATTTATACGGCAGAAAGCTTTGGGCCTCCTGTCAAGCCACCAGGCATTATCTACGATTCTGTAGGTTATAATACAACAGTGGAACGGATTCGAAGACTAGCACATGAAACAAATTCACAGGTATGGTTTGGCCATGATCCTATTCAATTTAAATCATTTAGAAAATCAACGGAAGGCTATTATGAATAGATAGGAGTAGAGAAGCCATGCATAAATTAACCTTTACGCCTGCTAGCTATACTGGCTGGGGCTGTTTGAGTCAGCTTCTGCTAGAGGTAAAGAAGTTTAACGCTCACAATATTTTGATCGTGACAGATCCATTATTAAAAGAAATAGGTCTAACGGACAATGTTGAAAAGCCTTTGATTGAGAAAGGCTATACAACAACCATTTATACGGATATTGCACCAGAGCCTCCGCTTGCAATTGGCGAAAAACTGGTTGATTTTACGAGAAAGCATCCATTTGATTTGGTGATTGGTGTAGGTGGGGGCAGTGCACTGGATTTAGCAAAGCTTGCCGCCGTATTAGCAAAACATGATGGAAAAGTTGCAGATTATTTAAACCTAACAGGAACGAAAACATTAGATAATAAAGGGTTACCTAAAATCTTAATACCTACCACTTCTGGGACAGGCTCGGAGGTAACAAATATTTCTGTGCTATCACTGGATACAACCAAGGATGTCGTGACACATGATTATTTATTAGCGGATGTAGCGATTGTAGATCCTGCCTTAACGATTTCCTTACCATCGAAGGTGACAGCGGCGACTGGGGTAGACGCGTTAACTCATGCGATAGAAGCCTACGTATCAGTAAATGCGAATGCAGTAACGGATGCACTTGCACTACAAGCTATCCGATTAATTAGCCAGTCAATCCGAACAGCTGTCCATAATGGACAAGACAAGCAAGCGCGCACAGATATGAGTTATGGCAGCTATTTAGCAGGATTAGCCTTTTTCAATGCCGGTGTAGCAGGCGTCCATGCTTTAGCCTATCCCCTGGGAGGGCAGTTCCATATAGCTCATGGTGATTCCAATGCAGTACTATTACCATATGTCATGGGGTATATTCGTCAAAGCTGTGAAAAACGAATGAAAGATATTTTAGATGCCATGGGAATATCATCATCCTATTTATCGCAAGAAGAGGCTTCCTATAAATGTGTTGATGCCTTACAACAACTCGTTCAAGATGTGAAAATTCCCTCAACATTACAAGGATTCAATATCCCTGCATCAGCACTTGAACAGCTAACAGAGGATGCTACAAAACAAACGCGTATTTTAGCGCGAAGTCCAATGCCATTAGAGCGTGAAGATATCTATCAAATCTATCAAGCTGCCTTTGATGGAGTGGTAAGAGAACCATAAAGAACCTGAGAAACGTTGATTTTTCAACGTTTCTCTTTTATTGCATCTTTTGAAAATCCCACAAGCAAGATAGATACCTAAAAAAATCTGCCTTAATGGCAGATTTTTT
>Ga0256900_1000496_pt1 | contig 12664 bp, 11 predicted proteins | sample MC6MC0688MT_FD_190190 | JGI IMG/M metagenome (GOLD analysis project Ga0256900, IMG submission 190190) | Metatranscriptome of enriched soil aggregate microbial communities from Iowa State University, Ames, United States - MC6-MC0688-MT... | ecosystem: Environmental > Terrestrial > Soil >... | reverse complement strand
GTACACCCGATGGTAGACAAGTAACAGGAGCCGAGGAGTATACATTAGCTAACCGTATAGCTAATTTAAAGTTTTCTCACATTATTATTCAGCAACAAGGCATACTAAAATTAATTGCTTTAAATATATTATTAACGTTTGTTATTACGAATAAGATTTTTGTTACTAACGAACTTTCTATGTAACTAATTGGATAGAGGATTTTACGATGTTATTTTCATTTATTTCATTGATTGTCATCATACTAGTAGCTTTATTTGTTATAAAATCTTTTTCTCTCTATAAAAAGCGTGCAGAAAAGAAAAAATTTTTACAAGAAAGACTTAAAAACCTTCTACTGACAAATATAAGCCAACTTAAATAAAAATTTTTCAAAGAGAAATGACCTTATCTTATTAAGTGCCAACAAAAAATACACCACCTTTATAGTAAAAAATAACTCTAATAAGGTGGTGTATTTTTTAGTGAGCTTTTTCTAATGCTAATTTAATGCCAAATGCAATTAATATTGCACCTGTTAATCCTTCAATGACTGCCTTAGTTGATGGCTTTTTCATAAATGCACTAATTCGATCTAAAAGGTACACGTAGAAGATAAACCATAGCATTGTTAATGCTGTGTAAATTAGACCCATTAATAAAAAAGGAAAAAACGTTCCACTATTTCCATCTACAAATTGAGGGAGAAATGTTAGGAAAAATACTGCGACCTTTGGATTTGTCACATTTGTGAGAAACCCTTGTTTAAAGCAAGATTGGTGAGAATATTTGTGTTCTATACTTCCTACATCGTCTACAACTGGAGATTGTGTTCGAATTGTTCGAAGTGTCCACAAGGTCTTGATTCCTAAATAACATAAATAAACCGCACCAACATATTTTAAAACAGCAAATATATAGGCGGATTTTACAATAATCGCCGAAAGTCCAATAACAGCCGCACAAGTATGAATTAATAAACCGCAACAAGAACCTATGATTGTTTGTAAACCGCCCTTTCTACTTACAGTCAGTGTGTTTTTTGTTGCAATCGCTGTATCAGGGCCAGGTAAAATAATAAGTAAAATGCACATAACTAAGAATACAGATATATTGACCATATTACGCCCACCCTTTCTGTCAGAAAATTATAAAAGTAATTGTAACATACGCCAAGTCCAACAGAAAGATACAAAATTTTTCCGTTGACATATAACCGTAGGGTGTTATATATTCATAACACCCTATGGTTATATTTTATACAGATTCCTCTGCTAGTGGACTTAATAACGTTGAAAAAGGAGTAATAGAACATGACTGAAAAATTACAGGATATTGTCAAAACAATTACATTAAATGCCCCTATCGAAAAAGTTTGGGAGACTGTCGCAACAGCTGACAAAATAGCTGCTTGGTTTATGCCAAATGATTTTCAACCTATCGAAGGATACGAATTCACTATTCAATCACCGTTCGGCCCATCACCCTGTAAAGTAGAACGTGTAGATGCACCGCACTTTCTACGATTTGCTTGGGATCAAGATGGCTGGTTCGTAACTTTTGAGTTAAAAGAAGTAGGCGAGCATACTGAATTTACTTTAACACATGGTGGCTGGAAGGAAGCTTCACATATTATTCCTAAAGCAAACACTGCTACTGAAGCCGTACGTACTAATATGGATAACGGATGGACAATGATTATTAATCATAAATTAAAAGAGGCTGCTGAATTCTAATGACTGAAGCAGCCATAAAGTATGATGTTTTTCAAGCAATTGCTGATCCCACAAGAAGAAGTGTTTTACAGCTCCTTGCAGCAAGTGACAGACCTATTTCCAATATTTCCGAGCATTTTACGATTAGTCGAACGGCTGTTGTAAAGCATTTAAAAATATTGGAACAGGCGGAGCTAATCTCTGCTCAAAAAAAAGGTCGTGAAAAAATCTATACGTTGCATAGGGAGCGTTTAAAGGAGATTGAAGATTGGCTCCAATACTTTCATTTATTTTGGGATAATAAATTGGCTCAGCTTCAAAGCATGGTTGAAGATCATTAAAGCAGAAAAAGAGCTGTCTTTTTGTCAGACAGCTCCTCATTTAAAAGAGATAAAATAATCCCCCATTAATGACTTCTATTTTAATTTTTGCATCATATTGCTCCTCTAATGCTTTTTTTTCAATTTCATAACACTCTGGTTTATCCTCTATATCCTCATAAAAATAATCCAATACACGTTGATCACGTTGCCATCGTTTTTGTGCTTCCGTTGCCCAGGAATGGTCATCCTGCTCAATAATTGACTCAATTGTAGCTTTCAATCTTTCCAGTGCTCTGGCAGGCTTAATAATATATTGCACATGAAATACATTTTCTTCAGGTTCTATGTTAAAGTCCGAAGAACAAATCCTTTCATGAAAACCCTCCTTGATGACGCCCGTCAATAAATTAATGCCAAATGAGTAAAGCATTTCTTTTGTACGATCACAGCAATACGAAACTTTAAAGTTAACACCTAACCAGGGTGTTAAAATAACCTGCCCCATATCACGATCCACTTTTTCAAACAACTGAACATAAGCTCCTAGTTCCCTTGTAGCTAAAAATATCTGATTTAAACGTGGAGAGCCGTAATGAATAGCTTCCCCAAATAAATTACCAGCCATTGCTGTTTGATTTGTAATAAAGGTTACTTGCGCTGGATTTGGTTCGCTATTCGTTGCTTCAACATATTGCCAATAAAATGGCCTATTCATAATTCTTTTATCTATGTCTATCGTTAATTGAACGGTTAGATAATGATTCTCTTCTCCTAAAATTGCACAGTCATTCTCCATAAAAAATTCCTTTAAATAGTGGTGAACTTGCTGTGGATACATAGCTGCACCTCCCTACCTTATACAGATTCTTTAAAGTTTGTTAAAATGGCATCTAAATCGCCAACCACCTTCTCGAACACATCAATTTTTGTATGAAGCAATTCCAAGATTTTCTCTTCAATTGTATGTTCAATGGCAAGATTATAAATATGGACATCATGCTCCTGTCCCAAACGATGGACACGACCAATACGTTGCTCTAGCTTCATTGGATTCCAAGGTAGATCATAGTTGATTACATGATGACAAAATTGAAGATTTATCCCCTCTCCACCTGCCTCGGTAGCGATGAGCACCTGTGCTCTTTCTTTAAATAGGTGCTTCATATAATCTCGTTTACTTTTATTAAACTTACCATTAAATAGCACACTTGATATGCCATTAGAATGTAAATACCATTGTAAATAAATTTGCGTAGCACGATATTCTGTAAAAATAATAACCTTGTCATTTGCTTGTTTAACAATTTCCAAAGTCTTTTCCGCCTTTGAATTCACTTCCAAGGTCATTAATTTAGTAATAATTGCTTCTATTTCTTGTGGTTGTACATGATCATCTAGCATATTCGTTAATGTTAATGCCGTAGCTTCCTTGCTACTACACATTTCTTTTTGCAACGTAATTAATGAAAATGACCCTGTGTTTTGAAGGTTGCCAAGCATTTCGTAAACTTCTCTTTCTTCGTCCGTAAATGTAATCGGTACAATTTGAACACGACGATTTGTCCAATCAATCCCCGTATCTTCCCTACGATTTCTTACCATTACCTGATTAACCAACTCTTTTAAATAATCATCATGTTCTAAATCATGCTTGCTAGCAGAGAAAGCCGATTGGAAGGCATCATAGTTACCAAGATGCCCAGGCTTTAATAAGGAGATTAAATAATACAATTCAAAGATATCATTTTGAATAGGTGTGGCAGTTAATAATAAGCAGAATTTTTTCTTTAAGCCTTGTACAAACTCGTAAATTTGTGTTTTATTATTTTTTAATTTATGTGCCTCATCAATAATTATCATGTCATAATCCTGCTCATAAATGCGCTCTCTATGTGGACTCTTTTTTGCCGTATCCATGCTCATAATAAGGACATCATAGCGCTCTATCGGGCAATTTTTTTTATATGCGACGGCAGGAATATGAAATTTTATATTTAACTCTTCAATCCACTGATTAATTAAAGAAGCAGGTGCTAAAATTAATGCTCTTTTCACAAGACCTCGAATAAGGTATTCCTTTAAGATTAAGCCCGCTTCTATTGTTTTACCTAGCCCCACCTCATCAGCTAAAATAGCTTTCCCATTCATACGTTCAATAACTGTTTCAGCTGCTTCTAACTGGTGTTTCAAAGGTTGTAAATTAGGTAAGTACTTTGTAGCCTGCAATCCTGTAAAATCAGGAATTAGTTTCATTTTCACAATATCATAGTTCATCTTGTACAATGTCCAGCTATCCCATTTTTCAAGATGATTTAATCGATCGATAAAGCCCTCTTCCCACTCGGACGACCTTTCTATTTTCATGATCATCACCCCATGTCATTTTTTCTAGTTTAGGGTGTCCAAAAAAGGAAAAGCTATGTTATTTCTAGATGAAAAACACCTAATGAAAGTTATTTTTTCATTAGGTATTTGTTAATTCATATATTTACGGAATTGTTTTGGAGATTTTTCAGCAAATTCTTTAATGATAAATGAGAGTTTCTCAGGTACATTTTAGATTTTTTGAGTTGACGAACATTTTTTTCTCTAATAGATAGACTCTTTATTAAAATGTTTCGCGATATCCATGACAATCATATTCTCTGTATAATTTTCTTATATATACTCCATAATCAGCGTTATGTTTTCTTTTTTATATTGATAGTCCATCAGAAGTATTTCTTCTAAAATATACATCAAGACAAAAAGAAAGGAACACCAACAATATATTAGTGCTCCTAAAATTGATTATTTTAAACTTTCCTGTAATAGCTTACGATTACGTTGTTTGAAAATGTCATTATGTGAAGAAACAATACCTCCCTCAGAAGCATCAGGTTGAATATACTTCTTCGCACTATTCACTGCATGAAGTGCATCATGAAAGGCTGCTGCAATTAAATGAATTTTACCATCATGGCTCAAAATATCACCCGCAGCATAAAGGCCTGGGATGGATGATTCACTGTTAATCGTACCAGCGATAAAATAATCATTTTTGCGCTCAATGGCTAATGGACTATTATCTAACAATTCTTTATCACGCACATACCCATGACTAATAACAACTTCATCAATAGGAATTTCTGTTACAGTCCCAGTCTCATGATTTGTTAAAGCAATAGCTTTAATCATTCCTGCTTGATCGTCTGCAATCAGCTTAGTAATTTCAGAATTGAAATGGCATTCGATCGAACTATTTGCAAGCTCTGTAATTTGAGCCTCATGTGCAGACAATGTATCTTTTCGATAAGTTAAATAGACCTTGGATGCTACCTCCGTTAATTCTAATGCCCAGTCTACCGCTGTGTTACCACCACCAGAAATAATAACTGCCTTATCTTTAAATTTTTCATAGGATTTAATTGTGTAATTTAAATTAGATACTTCAAAGCGTTCAGCCCCCTCAATTTCAATTTTTTGAGGATTTAGGATGCCACCACCAATAGCAACGATAACTGTTTTGGAATAATGAATATTCCCTGACTCTGCTGCGATGACAAATATACCATCTTCATTTTTAGCAATGGACAGCACTTTTTCATTTGTATAAATAGAAGGATTAAAGGTTAAGGCTTGCTCAACTAATTGTTTAATTAGTTGCCCCCCTGATATAGGCGTTACACCTCCCACATCCCAAATCATTTTCTCTGGATAAACATGAATTTTACCGCCTAGCTGTGGTTGTGATTCAATTAGCTTGGTTTTCATTTCACGTAAACCACAATAAAAGCTTGAATATAAACCCGCTGGCCCACCACCAATAATGGTTACATCATACAATTCTTGTTCTAACAATTCCTAACACACCTTTCATTTGGTCATTACTATCTCAACAATTGGACTAGCTCATACTGCATAACAGCTCAATCGTAAATGTCTAAATGTAAATATTGCTTTGGAAAATCCTCCTTAACTCCATTATACGATAATGATAATCATTATCAAATAAAATTATAACAAATCATGATATTAATAACAGATGTGGTCACCTTTTATTAATATTTTCATTTATGTAATTAGTAAAAAAATAAATTTATGTATTTGTCCATAAAAATTTTCATCATTATGCTTTTGCACTATTCATTCTAAAAGCAGATTATACGTTTTACTTACTTTTTGATACACTATTGGAAAAAAGATCGAGGGCACAATGAAAAGAAAAATTTTTATATTACATGAAATCTATGGAGTTAATCATTTTATTGAAGAACAAATACAAATATACAGCGATGAGGACACTGCCGTTTCCCTTATTTCACTTTATCCAGAAGGGCTTTCCTTTCCATATGACCAGGAAAAACAAGCCTATGACTTTTTCTTACAGACAGTTGGCTTTGATGCTCCTCTTGAGTTGCTTTCACCAAAAATATTGGAGGCTTGTGAAAACTACAACGAGGTAATATTAATTGGATATAGTGTAGGTGCAACTTTAGCATGGAGATTAACTACACTCCCCCTACACCGTGTCATTTGTGTATATGGCTCACGGATCCGCCAATACCTTGATAACATTCCATCTTGTCCAACTTTGGTTGTTTTACCTAGCCATGAAGATAGTTTTGATATTCAATCATTGAAGGATACTCTTGTAAACATACCGAATGTTCAAATCAAACAATTTCAAGGCTTACATGGCTTTATGGATGCCTCTAACTCAAACTACTGTCAGTTGAGCCACTCGCAAGCACTCAACGACATTCAATACTTTTTACAAGCTAGCAAGCTATAGGAGGAATAAACGTGGAACAAAATATTGATATTCAGGTTGATCCATATATTGAAGCAGGCAATGTTATTTATCCAAGCTTCCATCTTTCTCTACAACCTGGCACGATTATAGGCATCTATACAGATGTTTCCAAAATACATACATTAATGCAATGGTTTATGAAACGAGATGATACGTATACTTCTTTTCGTGAAAGCTCGTTATATGAGCGACTCACAGCGCGCGAGTATATCCAGTTCATTTTAAAGCTTTTTAACCGCCCAACTAATGAAACAGAGAACATATTGAAGCTTTTTAAACTTACTGAACAAAAAAACAATAGAATTAGTAAGCTTTCTAATAGTGAAAAACAGCGATTAAAACTATTGAATATGTACCTACATCCGGCATCTATTCAAATTTTAGAAGAACCCTTTCAAAATATAGATGAATTTTCAAAGCAAACTATCCAACAGTTATTAAAAAATCTTGCAAAAGAGCATAAAATTATCATTTTGTTATCAAATAATCTAGAAGACTTAATGGTTGCAAGTACAACTATACATCGATTAGATGGGGCAGACTTACATACTTTAGACGTAAAAGAGGGTAGCCTTGAGCAAGCTCCAAAGCCTCTTGAAGATGCACCAATTCGACTAGATAAAATCCCAACAAAGAAAAATGAAAAGATTATTTTATTTAATCCACCCGAAATTGATTATATTGAAAGTGTTGAAGGAGAAGTATCTATTTATGTAGCAGGTGAAGCTTATCCATGTACTCTATCGCTAAATGAGTTAGAGCAAAAATTGACACCATTCGGCTTTTTTAGAAGCCATCGTTCTTATATTGTGAACCTACAAAAGGTTCGAGAGATTATTACTTGGACACGCAATAGCTATAGCTTAGCACTCAACAGTACAGAAAAGACAGTTGTTCCACTGTCGAAAAATAAATTGGCAACTTTAAAGGAAATACTCGGAATTTAGTAGATTTCCCAGGAAATAATCGACTCCTGTCACCTTTAATAATATTCCATTAAAGGTCCTTTTTCTGCCATTCACATGATTTTTACTGTGAGCCTTACCCTTGTTGTTTATAGTGTAGACATCAACAACAAACAGGAGGTTACACATGAACGCAGTGATTGATGTGCAACATTTGAAAAAAATTTTTAATAATGAAACAGCATTACAGGATGTTTCCTTTACCATTAAAAAAGGGGAAATATTCGGCTTTCTTGGCCCAAGTGGTTCTGGTAAAACTACTACAATTAAAATATTAACCGCACAAACAGATAAATCGGCTGGTAATGTTCTATTATTTGGGCAGCATGCATCTGAAATGAAGAAAAGTCAAAATCGTAAACGTTTTGGTATTTTAACAGATAATAGTGGCTTGTATACGAGACTATCAATTGAAGAAAATTTAATACTTTATAGTAATTTATATCAGCTATCTCAATCTGCTGTAAAAGAAGCTTTGGACTTTGTCAATTTATATGCAGAACGTAAGAAAAAGATCAGTCAGCTTTCCAAAGGAATGATTCAACGTGTTACACTTGCTCGTGCAATTATGCACAAGCCCGAATTATTATTTTTAGATGAGCCTACTTCTGCTTTGGACCCAGTAAATACACAACATATATATAATGGCTTACGAAAATTAAATGCTATGGGTACAACAATTTTTTTAACAACACACGATATGAGCGAAGCAGAAATACTTTGTGATCGTGTTGCTTTCCTGCATAAAGGGAAGATCCGAGCAATCGGCACTCCAAAAGATCTAAAAAAAGAATTTGGCTCTGACACTATTACAGTAGAGCTTAAAAATGGTGAACAGGAAATTATAGAAAATGGTTCTCAAGATGCAGAGAAGTTATTTCAATGGATGCAATCCGATCAAGTTACACGTATCTATACAAACGAGCCAACACTAGGTGACATTTTTATGCAAATAACAGGGAGTGATTTAGTATGAATATCTCAATGACACGTATTCAAGCTATATTGATGAAGGATTATAAGGAATTCTCACGGAACTATGCCGTATCAACTATGGTATTACTACCACTTATAATGGCGTTTTTATATAATCGATTAGGTGCAAATACTATTAGCATGTATTTTCTACCAATTAACATGACATTTTCCATAGTGACTACTTACGTACAATGTAGTTTAATTGCAGAAGAAAAGGAAAAAAACACTCTTCGCAGTCTTATGCTCTCCCCTGCCTCACTTGGAGATATTTTAATTGGTAAAAGCCTGTTTGTTCTAATTGTTACAATTGTATCTGTAACAATGGCTATTTTTCTAGTTGGCTACGAACCTGCAAACCTTTTTATCTTAGCAATTGCATTATTGCTTTCTGCTGTGTTTTATATTGCTCTAGGTACAATATGTGGTTTATTTGCTAAATCTATTATGGAAGCATCTATTATTGTGCTGCCTGTAATGGTCATCTTCTCATTTGGTCCTCTGGCCTTAGCTCTATCTTCGGCATACCCAATCTTAAAATTAGCTGAATGGCTACCAAGCTCACAGTTATTACTTTTAGCAGAGGCGTTAGAAGGTAAGTATTCTATGGCAGATGTTCTTATTCCTATGATTACGATAATTGTATGGTCTCTTCTTTCTTGGATTTTCGCAGCAATTATCTATAAAAAAAGAATGGTCGATTAAAGACCATTCTTTTCTTCAGGTAATAATTCCTTCTCCCGTTTTTCAATTTCCTCTAACGTATCTGCATACCATACACCCACAAATCTAGAAGGGACAGACTCCTCAAAATAATCTCCATCATAGAAAGATAAAGGAAATAACATACCCTTTTCTATATATTTCTTAATTGTTTGATAGAAATGATCATTCTGTTGTGGGCTTTGTGATGAATAGGAGCTAAATTTATTGATGGGCTTTCCTAAAGCATCATGAAACATCAGCATTGAGGTTGAACCATTTTGGCGGAAATTTAAGTCTATTGCTTGAACATCACCAGCTTCCGTGACAATTAAATCAAAGCCTGCCACACCGACAAAGCCTTCCTCAACGCCACGTTCCATAATATGCTTTCCTACTTCAATTACTTTTTCGGGTACTTTATCTACAATGATATTCCCTTCGTAAATGCCGTTATCATCCGTAATTTGCTGGGAAGCTCCTAAGTATTGAATCCCTAGCTCCTCTGAGTAAACAAATTGACAGCTATAGTTGTCCTTTGTCTGTAAAAGCTCCTCAATAATTATACTTTCAGTTCCTGTCATGCGAAATTGTCGTAAACCTTCCGTCAATTCATCTTTATTATGACAAATGGTAACGCCATATCCTCCCGAGGTTGGCGAATCATCACCAGGCTTTAATACTACAGGGGGCTGCCAATTTTTAATGGCATCTGAAAGTCTATACGTCTCCACATTTAGACGACTTGGCACATATTTACTATCGATTAAATGATCAATATAAGCTTTTGTATTCAACTCATTAAATTTCTCCGCATCCATCCAATAACATTGACGATCCATATGCTCCAGGTCGTGTATATATTGACATACAATGGTCTTCCCTTCCTTACACCATGTTTGGATCTGTGCCAGATATTCCTCTTGAGTCTCATAACTATAAGGCTGTTCTACCCATGGTAATCCTGCTAATTGATGAAGCTCTTGCGCCTTTTCTGTTTGTGTTGCTCGATGTACTAGCACGGGGATATCAGCAATAGCAACTTCTCTTGAGGTTAAAGCATCTAGCTTATGAGGATCATCCATCATCCACGGATTATCGCTATACGGTGTTCTTGGTGTATACACAGCATTATCACCATAAATTTGTCTTAACGTGTATTTAGGTTTCAAGTAGATTACCCTCTTTCAATTTTTCGGTACTCTACTCTACCCTCCCCTTTATTTTTTGACACTTTTTATAAGAAAAAAGGGTTTTACGGGTTATATAAATCCCTTTTTATACCTATTAACATCCCAATTGCACTAATAGACTTTCTAAATGCTTTTTCACCTGTGGCCATTCTTCTATTGTAATGCTATACATAACGGTATGCCTAGTTGTCCCATCTTTGCGAATCATATGGTTACGCAATATTCCCTCTTTTGTAGCACCAATTCGCTCAATTGCCTTTTGAGAACGAATATTTTCATGATCCGTTTTTATTTGTACACGTTGTAAATGAAGATGCTCAAAAGAGTATCGTAATAGCAAATACTTACAATTAGTATTAATAGCTGTACGCCAGTATGCGGGTGTTAGCCATGTATAGCCAATTTCTAATCGCTGATGCTTGTCATCAATATCCATAAAACGTGTAGACCCGATAATGTCCCCTGATTGTTTATCCACAATCACAAATGGAAATTCTGTTTTTTCGTTTTTTGCCTTTAATGCGTTTTCCACAAATTTATTCACATCTTCCTTTTTTTCTATGGTTGTGGACATATGTGACCAAATTTCTGGATAACTTCCTGTCTCTAAAATTCCTGGTAAATCGCTCAATTCTAAAGGCTTTAGTTTAACCACTTCATTTTCTAATGTTATAAATTCCATTACACTTCACTCCTTTTTACTTATTTAACGGTAAAATTGATATGATATATATAACCAATTACTAAAAAATCAACCATACCAGAGGAGGAGGAAATTATCTGGAGCTCTCCATTATATTTACAGGCAATCTAGCGAAATACATTCAAATCTATGAAGAAATAAAGCATAAGATTATTACTAAAAAATTACTTGCTCATGAACAACTGCCTTCTAAACGAGCTCTCGCCCTAACATTGAATGTGAGTGTACACACCATAAAGGAAGCCTATGAGCAGTTACTTGCCGAAGGCTATATTTATAGTAAAGAGCGTTCTGGTTATTTTATTGCGCCCTTTGAATTTGATTGGCTACAGCAAGTACCCCGGCATGTATCTGTTCCAAGTAACAATATCCCTAACAATATACAATTTGATTTTACAAATGGACATGTGGATAACGAGGCTTTTCCCTATGCTGCTTGGCACAAGCTTATAAAAAAGCATTTTAATAGTAACAACTTATCAACAAGCCCTTGGGAGGGAGAGACAACTTTACGCACAGAGATTGCCCGCTATGTAGAGCGTTCTCGTGGGGTTAGCTGTGATGCTTCACAGGTATTTATATACAGTGGTACACAAAGCCAGCTTCAGGCTCTTTGTCATTTTCTTGGGTCTGCGATACGCGTTGGGTTAGAGGAGCCAGGATTTAAAAGAGTGCGTGCCGTTTTACAGCAATGTGGATTGTCCACAGAGGCGATTCCTGTGGACTATTCAGGGGTTACACTCCCTGCAACACCAATTCACATGTTATACACAACACCTGCTCATCAATTTCCATTAGGCATGATTATGACCATAGAAAGAAGAGTGGCATTGTTACAATGGGCTAACTCGAACGCGGGGCTTATTATTGAAGATGATTATGATTCCGAATTTCGTTATAAGGGGCTACCAATCCCGTCTTTAGCAAAAATGGATCAGCTTCAGCGTGTCATTTATTTCGGAACATTTTCAAAAACATTGCTTCCATCCTTACGCATTAGTTATATGATCCTTCCAAAGTCTTTAGTAGTGCCGTTTATGACTTTTCATTCTGAGCAAAAATCGGTTGTCTCCAAAGTAGACCAACTTGTCTTAGCAGACTTTCTTGCACAAGGTCTATTCGATAAGCATTTGGCAAAAATGCGAACAATCTATCGTAAAAAACAACAAGCATTATTGACCGCCATCTCTTCACATTTTTCAAATGAATTTCAAGTAATCGGTGAAAAATCCGGACTTCATATAGTCATCAAGCTACCACAACATCTCACCGAGAGTAGAGCGATCCAGCTTGCTCAAGAGGTAGGGGTTCAAG
>Ga0256900_1000493_pt1 | contig 12690 bp, 16 predicted proteins | sample MC6MC0688MT_FD_190190 | JGI IMG/M metagenome (GOLD analysis project Ga0256900, IMG submission 190190) | Metatranscriptome of enriched soil aggregate microbial communities from Iowa State University, Ames, United States - MC6-MC0688-MT... | ecosystem: Environmental > Terrestrial > Soil >... | reverse complement strand
TTACTATTGGCAAGGATGAAAATGCATATTTTCAAATTATTACTGCTGCTCTTTGCTTTACTGCTCAGTAGCTTTCAGTCCGGCACGAAACCCAGGCTGAATAAAGCAGAAGCGCAACAGGCATTTGCCTACCTAAACCAGATCAGGACCAAACCTGAAAAATTCCAGCAAAAGTTTCCTTTCTTATCAAAACATAAAATCCGGGAAACAGCGCTGATCTGGAATGATCAGCTGGCGAAAGTAGCAGAAACCAAGGCTTTAGATATGGCGAAGCGAAAATATTTTGCCCACGTGGACCCGGAAGGTTATGGAATGAATTACTATATTAATAAGGGCGGTTATAAGTTGAACAAGGACTGGTTAAAAAGTAAGCGCAGCAACAATTTTGAGTCCCTTGCTTATGGCTTAAAGGATGGAGCAAGCACAATAAATACACTCATAATTGATAAAGGCATACCCGGTCTTGGGCACCGTAAGCACCTGCTGGGCATAGGCGACTGGAACCGTTCCCTGACCGATATCGGCATTGGGTTTGCCAGCATAGAAAGGAATACGGGATACCTGGAAACTTATGTTTGTATTATTATAGCTAAACACGATTGGTAAAAAACATTATGGAAAACAGCATTATAAGAGTAGAACAGCTGGTAAAAAAATACGATAATTTCACCGCGGTTAATGGCATAAGCTTTGAAGTGGCACAAGGCGAGATCTTTGGTCTGTTAGGCCCCAATGGCGCCGGCAAAACCACTACTTTAGAAATTATTGAAACCCTGCGACCCAAAACATCCGGCAAAGTATGGGTAGACCAATTGGACCTGGACCGGCAAGCCCAGGACATCAAAAAGATTATCGGGGTACAATTGCAGGCTGCGGGCTTCTACCCTAACCTGAACCTGAAAGAGATCATTGAATTATTTGCCGGCCTTTATAACGCCAGCATTGACCCTTTAGCCCTGCTGCAAAGTGTACAACTGGAAGATAAAGCCAAAAGTAAATTCAAACACTTATCCGGCGGGCAAAAGCAGCGTTTTTCCATTGCTACAACCCTGATCAATCAGCCTAAAATTATTTTCCTGGACGAGCCCACCACGGGCCTGGACCCGCAGGCAAGGCGCAATCTATGGGAACTGATTAAAAGCCTCAAAGAAAAAGGCACTACGGTAATGATTACCACCCACTATATGGATGAGGCCGAGATTCTTTGCGACCGCGTCGCGATTGTAGATAGCGGCACGATCATTAAACAGGGCAGCCCGGATCAGTTGATTGATGAACTCATCGACGGTGGTTTTACCCGAAGTAAAAAAGTGAAAGAGGCCAACCTGGAAGACGTTTTCCTGAACCTTACGGGTAAAGCATTAAGAGAACTATAGCAATCTTTCCCTTAAATAAAAGCTATGGAAGTTGCCATCATAGGCGCGGGTATAGGCGGGCTTACCCTGGCGCTATACCTCAAAAGACAGGGTATCCAGCCGGTTATTTACGAGAGCGCAGCGGCGATCGAGCCGGCAGGGGCCGGGATCATGCTGGCCTACAATGCCATGCAGGTATTTGAAGACCTGGGCCTTGCTGAAAGCATCATTGCAGCAGGCAACAAAGTCAAAGGCTTTGAAATATCTGATCCAAAAGGGCGGCCAATCATAACGACCTCGTTAAACCAGTCCGACCTGAAAAAAGGCATTTACAATGTAGCTATTCACCGGGCCGATCTACAGCGAATTTTAGCTACAGCAGTAGGTACCGGACATATCCGATTATCCCGTCGCTTAAAATCAATACAGGATGGCACAAAAACAAAATTATTATTTGAAGATGGCCACCAGGCTACCTGCGACCTTTTGTTTGGCGCAGATGGTATAAAATCTGTAGTAAGCAATCATATTACGCCTCAAAATACCTTGCGCAACACCCGGCAGGTTTGTTGGCGAGGCATTTGCACACAGCCATTGCCTGATCTGAAACATGATATTGCCATAGAACAATGGGGACTTGGGCAGCGTTTCGGGTATGTTATTTTAAATCCCGGGCAGATCTATTGGTTTGCCGTCAGCAATGATAAATATGTGGTAGAGGGCAAGATCCCGGAACGCCTCAGAGCATTTAACGCCGTTGCACAGCAACTGATCACAGGTACAGCGGCCGAAAAAATAATTTACAGCAAAATTGCCGACCTTTCCCCTTTAAGCTACTGGTATAAAGCAAACATTTGCCTGATCGGCGACGCTGCACATGCTACCACGCCCAACATGGGCCAGGGCGGCTGCCAGGCCATAGAAGATGCCTATACGATCGGTAAGCTACTGGAACAGGGCTATGCGCTTAAAGATACGTTCCCCTTATTGCAACAACTACGGAAGAAAAGGGTGAACAAAATTGTACGGCAAAGCCGGCAAATCGGGACCTTGTCACAGCTGGAAAACAAATATGCCGCAGCTTTTCGTAATTTCGCCCTGCGCCTGGGCGCTGCTGCAACAGCCAAAAGGCAATTAAATTTTATCATTAACCTGGATTATATTTAAATCCGGCCGGATCGCCGAAAATCAAAACAGCAGAATGTCCTTAATTTTTGAGACTGAATTTGAACTAAACGAAATCACCTTAGCGGCACAACAATTTTTAGCTGTTGCCCGGGAATTTGAAGTTTGGGCCTTAAGCGGGAACCTTGGGGCCGGTAAAACCACTTTTACAGCAGCGCTGTTAAAAGAGCTGGGGAGCAGGGACAATGTCAGTAGTCCCACTTTTTCTATTATCAACCAATACGAGGTTTCCGGAGCTATCCTGTACCATAGTGACTGGTACCGGATCGGGGATGAAGAAGAGGCCATTGCCAGCGGACTGGAAGATATGATACAGCAACAGGGCATCAAGATAATAGAATGGTGGGAAAAAGCCCCGGACTTATTGCCACCAGCTACACTTTACTGCTACCTGGAGCCGGTAGATGCCACCCGGCGCAGCTTAAAATGCTATGACAGCCCAAATCTTTAAAAATAATTTGGCCGGGAAAAATAAAATCCTATCTTTGCAATCCTGTCAACGGGGAAATGATGGTTCAGGGACGCCTTAATCATTTATTTTGAAATACTAATACGGGCATGGTGCAATGGTAGCATGCGGGTCTCCAAAACCTTCGATCTGGGTTCGAATCCTAGTGCCCGTGCAAAACATAGCCCCCAAAAGGGCTTTTTTATTTTTTTAAAACACAGTAAGTTATTATGGCTAAATTCGGCACTTACGTTCAGGAAGCATATGATGAGTTAGTTCATAAAGTGAGCTGGCCTTCTTGGTCCGAGCTTCAAAAGACTACCTGGGTGGTTTTATTGGGTATCCTTTTCATTACTTTTGTGGTATTAGGAATGGATGCGGCATGTGAAGCTTTGATGAAGTTGATCTACAGTTTTGCTTCCTAATTAAATTAATCCGACACAACAACAATGAGTGATACTTTGCAAACACAACCGGTACAGGATACAAAATGGTATGTATTACGTGTGGTTAGTGGAAAAGAAAGAAAAGTAAAAGAACATTTAGATAAAGAGATCCGCATCAGCGGATGGAGTAATGCGATTATACAGATTCTTTGCCCTATGGAAAAAGTTTTCAAGGTACAGAATGGTAAAAAAGCATTAAGAGAAAAGATCCTTTTCCCGGGTTACCTGATGATCGAAGCGGTAGATGGTAAATTCAATGATACCATGTTACAAACGATCGTTGCCGTAACGGGTGTGATCCACTTCTTAGGTAAAGAAAACCCTACTCCTTTACGTAAAGCTGAAGTGAACAAAATGTTTGGTAATCTGGATGAGGTTATGGAACAAGGTGTTACTATGGCGGAACCGTTTATCCTGGGCGAAACGATTAAGGTAATTGATGGTCCGTTCAACGATTTCAATGGTACTATAGAAGAAGTAAGTGAAGAAAAACGCAAACTGAAAGTGAGTGTCAAAATCTTTGGTCGTGCACAGATCGTTGAGCTTAACTTCACACAGGTAGAAAAAATCTCTTAGTAGAAAACTTTTTAATAAAAAATAAGCAGCGATATTTCGCTGCTTATTTTTTTATGCTTGATCCCTGTTAAGGATTGAGGGAAATGTTGACCCCTAAGCCTACTGAAGAATTCTCAATTTTAGTGCCCTCTTCATTCGCAATATAGTCGACTAAACCATAGCGGCCCTGGGCCAGCAAGGTTACATAATCAGATACCCGGTACCTTACCTGCGCTCTTGCTCCTGCATCCCAGACATTGATCCACTTTACCGGGTTTATCGTATTTTTAAGGGAGGTAGATTCTACCAGCGGATTATTGGCATCCAGAACCAGCTTATTATTAAAATTACGGTACATATCGGCACCTACCGCTACGGACAAATTCCTGGTCACATTATACCCGCCCAGCACTGCCAGCCCTACCCCGATCACATGATTGCCATAGGTGTAAGCACTCGCCTTACCCTTACCTCCGGAAGCCGCCATCGCCTCGTTCATATTAGCCAGATCACCTAAATTAGTGAATGATCCATTGTCATTCCGTTTATAATAAAGTGCTTTCTGGTAACGCACATCCGTATACGAAACGTCCAGGTTAGCCTCTGTATACATCCGTTTGCTCCAATCACGCTTTACCGTCATACCGGCGTTAAACTGCACCAAACCGACTTTAGGCGAGCCTCCCTTAACGGAGAGGCCATAGATGAACGGGTCTTCAAAAGCGGTAGTGTGCTCCGGGTTATCTGACCAGTCAGCAACACTGTATAACTTAGAGCCCATATCTTCTGCAACTTTAAAGCGCTCATATCTTTCGGTTGCCTTACTTACAGGATTTAAAGCATTGCGCCTTTCAGGGGCAACATTGATACCTGCACTATATACCTGGCCCAGCGATGTAGCAGCAAATGTTACGCCTATTGGATCAATAGCGGAATGTTCCATATCAGCGATCAGTACGGGGCCTGAAGTTGATTTTGAAGTAAATACCTGCAGCCCCGCCGGTACCACTCCTGTTGCCGGCTGCAAAACATCTATGTATTTATTTCCTCCATTTGCGGTATTCAACTGCTCTGCCAATGGTTTACGCCCGGAGTTGCTGAGCTCCCGGACTAATTCCTGTCCTGGAACAACTACTTCATTGTTATTGACATAAAATAAAATGGCACCTGTAGCCAATACACCAAAGCAAGCCGCAGCTACGGCCCGGCTGATAGACCAGAAAGGCCTCTTTTTGGGGGTATTAATGCCCATCCCGGCTGCAAATCCTGCATTCCCTCCCGCACCCGCAGCGAGGGCTTTTTGCATTTTCTGCCAGGATTCTTCAGATGGCCTGTATTCAACCTCCTCTAAGACTTTTCTGATATCTCTTTCAAACGCATCCGGTTTCATAACTCTATTTTTGAATTTGTGGTAATAATTGATTTTAGCTGTTTCTTGGCCTGGTGCAGCAACCAGTGGGAATGATTCTCTGTAATGCTCAGCTCCTGCGCGATCTCCTTATGGTTATATTCTTCAAAGACGTATAAATTGAAAACAGTCCTTTGCTTATCGGGCAATTTTCGCATAATATTAAGGACTTCCTCCGCTGAAATACGTTCCTGTGCCTGATTTAAAACGCCCAGGCTGTTCGCCGCAGTATTATCTTCAATGTTAAAATAAGTATTTTTCTCCACCTCGTTCTTTTTGGCGTTCAGGCTCCTCAGGTTATCCAGGCAGACCCTGGTGACCACCTTTTTGACCCAGCCTTCAAAAGAACCCTGGAACCCGAATTGCGACAGGTTGGTATATACTTTCATAAAACCGTCATGCACCCATTGCTCGGCATCTTCCGTGTTTGGCGCATAACGTACACATACTTTCATCATCACCGGATAATAAGTAAAATAAAACTCCTTTTGCCTGAGCGGATCTCCCGCCAGGCAGCCTTCAACCAAGCCCTGAAGTTTATCTAAACTGATATCCATTAATCTATCCGGCTATACTAACTATTTTATTTCTTACAGGCACAGGCATTACATTCCGCTTCCGTTTTAAACCCGAAATCGTTGCAACCGCTATAAGACACCAGTTCGCATTGATTGGAACCGGCATCGTAAAACCACCGTTCAAAAGATTGCTGACAAGCCTCGTTTACAGGAGGTTTTTGCAGGCATTTTGCATCTACGGCCTGGCAATCGGATAGCTTGGCACAAGAGCCGAAACTAATCGCCAGAACAGTCGCTGCCAGGAATAAAAAATACTTCATTAATTAATTACTTTGTTTTATGGTATAAAGTTAATCTAAAACATAAGCACCGCAAAGAGGGAGCACAATTGCTGTAATACATCCTTACGCATGCCTAACTTAAAGATAGACGCAAAAGTCATTCATTTACTTAGAAAAAAAGGTCAGCAATGTGCCGACCTTTTTCTCTACAAAATAGTGTATATCTTATTAATAATTGATTCTAAGGAATATATCATCATAAGGGCTTTTCGGGAAATCCTGGTACCTCAGGTGAAGTGTTTTGGTAGTTTTTTCAATTACCATCCAGTTTTTGTTCAAACTATTAAAAGGCCTTTCATTACCAAATTGCAATTTCAGGCTTGCAGTAGTCATTGTGGTATCTGTATAAGTAGTATCTTTCCAGGTACCAACGAACTCTTTCCCATCCCGGATCGCACGTACCGTACCATCTCCATTAAAGGTGAAGGAATAACCAGTGAAATTAACCAACCTGTCGTTGCCATCGTCATAATAACCCGTCATACGCCAGTTCTTGAGCTGCAGTATTTCACCTGCTTTTTTATCGGTGGATTCTCCATCTACTTTTTGACAGCTTACCGCCATAAAAGCAGCTCCAAGCGCCAGAATAATGAGTTTTTTCATGAAAAAAGGGTTATTTACAATAATTTAGGGCTCTAATATAATACTTTTATTTTATTCCGAAAGATTTTTTCACTTTAGATACAAAATCCAGTTTTTCCCAGGTAAACAATTCTACTTTCATCTTCTTAGGCTTTTTAGTAGTGTAATCCATAAAGCTTAACTCTCTTACCTCAGCTTCACGGCCCATATGACCATATGCCGCTGTAGGACCGTAAATAGGATTTCTTAATTTCAACCTTGTTTCAATAGCATAAGGTCTCATATCGAAGATCTCGCTTACTTTTTGCGCAATTTCCCCATCGGTAAGGTCAACTTTAGCAGTGCCTTTAGTATCTACAAATATACCCATTGGCTCCGCTACACCGATTGCATAAGATACCTGCACCAGGATCTCATCACACACGCCTGCAGCCACCATATTCTTGGCAATATGTCTGGTTGCATAGGCAGCACTACGGTCTACTTTGCTCGGATCTTTTCCGCTGAATGCACCACCACCATGTGCGCCTTTACCACCATAGGTATCTACAATGATCTTTCTGCCGGTAAGACCGGTATCACCATGCGGGCCACCGATAACAAACTTCCCGGTAGGGTTAATATGATATTTGATAGCGCTGTTGAAATATTTTTTGTATTCAGGATTTTTCTTGATCACCCGCGGGATCAGGATATCCCTGATGTCTTTGTCGATCTTTTGCAGCATTGCGGCTTCTTCCCCGAAATCATCGTGCTGGGTAGAAATAACGATGGCATCGATACGTAATGGTTTATGATCATCACTATACTCTAAAGTTACCTGGCTTTTTGCGTCCGGTCTCAGGTATTTGATCTGTTTATTTTCCCTGCGCAGTTCTGCTAATTCGATCAGCAATTTATTGGCCAGATCTAAGGCCAGCGGCATATAATTCGAGGTCTCATTGGTTGCATAACCAAACATCATTCCCTGGTCACCTGCACCCTGGTCTTCTTTGTTTTTACGCTCTACACCCTGGTTAATATCAGGAGATTGCTCATGAATAGCGGATAAGATACCACAGCTATTCGCTTCAAACATATATTCACTTTTTGTGTACCCGATCTTACGGATCACCGCACGCGCAATTTCCTGAACATCCAGGTAAGCACTTGATTTTACTTCGCCGGCTAAAATAACCTGCCCCGTAGTCACCAGCGTTTCACAAGCAACTTTACTGTCTTTATCAAATGCAAGAAAATTATCAATAAGGGCGTCGGAAATCTGGTCGGCAATTTTATCGGGATGTCCTTCAGAAACTGACTCGGACGTAAAATAATATGGCATTAAAAATTATATTACTTGGGTTAAAAATTAAACAGGTTCAAAAGTACAAAAAGATATTAATAATCATATAGCAAATTACTGGATCAAAGAGGAATCTACCATCACTTGTTCATCCGGCTCTTCTCCCGGCGCCATGATCTCCTGAATGGTAGAATCAGACTGCATATATTCGAAACTATTAAAGTCTATTTTCCAGCGTATGTTACCCTCCAGGTTCTTTTCTGCAACCAGGTTGAGCTGCGTAAAAGGAAAGAGTTCCGGAGTAGTAATAAAGTCTACCGTATACATGGTATCATTCACTCTTTTCTCTCCAATGATTTTCACTTTAAAATTATTCATGTAAGCTTCCTTTTGCTCATCGCTGAGGTCTTTGGTTTCTTTCTCCAGCACCTTCAAAAAACTCCAGGTCTGCCGGGTAGAATAATTCTTGGCGGTGTGCATATCCAAACGGGCCACACTTACCAGGAAGGTTTCGGTAACGGCCTTGGGAGAGTTGGTACTTTTACAAGCGGTCAGTAACAGGGAAAAGATAAAGAATAAAACTAATTTACTATAGTTCATTGAAGTATGAAATTTGTTGCAAAAATACAAAAATGCCTTGCATAATCAGGGTAAAAGTATGACGCCAATTAATGCTTACCGGCTTTCATTTTCCGGATGGGCTCCAGCAGATAGCTGAGCCCGTTTAGTTTTATCTCGTACATCGTCTGCAGCAGCAGGCCTATCTTACCGGGAGGAAAGCCGGTCCGGGAAAACCACATAATGTAATGCTCAGGTAAATCACCGATGAAGGTGCCGCTGTATTTTCCAAAAGGCATTTTGATTTCAAACAGTTCGGTAAGCAGCCGGGCATCTGGTCCCATAATAAGATTAATTTAAGAATTCGGGGTCAAAATTATGGCAAATAAAATTCTATTTTTGTACCATGACTATAATATATTGTTATGATGCTTACTGTGGCTGGTGTTATGGCTTCAGTGATGTTATAAAAAGAATCTCAGAAGAATATAAAGATAAATTCCAGTTTGAAATATTAAGCGGAGGCATGATATTGCCCGAAACACCACAACCGATCAGCCTCATTGCGCCCTATATTCAGGAAGCTTATAAAGCCGTTGAAGAGCGTACCGGCGTAAAGTTTGGTGAAGACTTCCTGTTCCATATCAACCGGCCCGAGGAAAGTGACTGGTTCCCGAATTCAGAAAAACCGGCGATCGCTTTATGTATTTTTAAGGAAATTTATCCCGAAAGAGCTATTGAATTTGCTTCCGACCTGCAGTATGCTTTAAATTTTGAAGGCCGTGACCTTACCGATAACGAGGCTTATCGCCATTTACTGGAAAAGTACGAGATCGATCCCGATGAGTTTTACTATAAGCTAAAAGAGCCGGCTTACGAGGAAAAGGCCAATTATGAATTTCAATTAGTGAAGCAATTAAAAGTGGATAGCTTTCCACAAGTATTATTGCAGATTTCTGATTCAAAATTTTACCTGCTGGCAAAAGGGTATACTGAATATGAAACCCTGAAAACAACGCTGGAAAGTATATTAATTCAAATCCAATCGGTGCAGAATTAATAGCAGCAATAATAACAAAGCCGCTCAAATGATGAGCGGCTTTGTTGCTTATAGGAAATATTTTTTTAGCACTTCTTCAGCGCCGCTATCATAGCGACCGGGTCCGGCGCGCTAAACACCGTATTACCGGCCACAAGCACATCTGCGCCCGCTGCAATAATTGCTGAAGCATTTTCATAAGTAACGCCACCATCAATCTCGATTAATGCGTTACTTCCCTTCTCCAGGATCATTTGTTTCAATTGTTTGATCTTATTTAAGGTATTGGGAATAAACTTTTGACCACCAAAACCAGGATTCACACTCATCATACACACCAGGTCGATGTCATTGATCACCTCTTCAAGTTGCTGGATCGAAGTATGCGGGTTGATCGCCACACCAGCTTTCATGCCTTCTCCTTTGATCATTTGAATGGTGCGGTGCAAGTGCGTAGAGGCCTCGATATGCACACTTAAGTTGTGGGCACCGGCACGGGCAAACTCAGTAACGTATTTTTCAGGCTCCAGGATCATCAGGTGTACGTCTAAAGTTTTTTTAGCTTCTTTAGCAATAGCCTGGATAATGCCCATACCGAAACTGATGTTCGGAACAAAACGGCCGTCCATTACATCTAAATGGAACCAATCTGCTTCAGATTGGTTGATCATTTGGATATCATCAGACAGTTTTAAAAAATTGGCAGAGAGTACGGAAGGTGCGATAAGCGCCATGGAATTATAATTTTTTGATTGGTGTACAAAGATATTTAAAATGGATGGATTATCTGGAATGAATTGATTCCGTTCCACGATTTTATCCACAAGGTATTGTTAATAATATTTGTAAAATGTGTAAAAGCCTGCAACTGTTAACAATAATGTGCATAGCTGTTGAAAAAGGTAAGATTTAGTGAAAAAACGGGATTTCTTTGTGAATAAGTGTAGTTTACATGTTTATAAGCCGCTGATTAATTTTAATAATTTAGGTAAAGTAAAAGACCTTTTTCTTAAATCTTTAGACTTAACTTCGCTCTCCCGCTTCACTTTTTGCGGGGAAATAACTTAAAATTAATATGGATCTCAATACGAAAAAGACTACTGCTTCCAGGAAACCTAAAGTCAGTGACCTCAGTTCAAATGTCTATGGCAAAGTACCGCCACAGGCCCGGGAAATTGAAGAAGCAGTTCTAGGCGCCATCCTGCTGGAAAAAGATAAGCTTTCTGATGTAATGGAGATCCTGCCCAAACCAGAGTGCTTTTATGTAAATGCGCACCAGGTGATCTATGGTGCGATACAGCGCCTCCAGGACCGCAAAATGGAGATTGACCTGCTTACCGTAATGGAAGAGCTGCGCAAGACGGATGAACTGGAACTGGTAGGCGGCGCTTATGCACTGACCAAGATCACCCAATCTGTAATTACTTCAGCACACGTGATCACGCACTCCCGGGTGGTCATGCAAAAATACATACAAAGAGAGCTTATCCGGATCGGGGGCGAGATCGTTTCCGACTCCTTTGAAGACAAAACAGATGTATTTGAATTACTGGATAAAGCAGAACAGGACCTTTTCGAAATCGGCAATAGCTACCTGAAAAAAGATTCTGAATCGATTAAAGATATCCTCGTACGTACCCTGGACGAAATTGAAGAAGCCCGTAAGCAAAAAGACGACCTTACCGGAGTTCCTTCCGGTTTCGCGGCACTGGATGCCATTACAGGTGGCTGGCAAAAAACGGACCTTATCATCCTGGCGGCACGTCCGGCCGTGGGTAAAACTGCCTTCGCCCTGAACCTCGCCGTGAATGCAGCCTTAAATCCTAAAAAACCGATGGGTGTGGCTGTATTCTCGCTGGAGATGGGGAGTACGCAGTTAGTAAAACGTTTGTTGAGTATGGTCACCGAGGTAAAACTCGAAGGCATCAGCCGTGGTAAAATGGAAGACCATGAAATGATCCAGTTAACGGAGAAGATGGATCGCCTGGTGAATGCACCTATTTACCTGGACGACCAGGCCGGTCTGAATATCTTTGAATTGCGCGCCAAATGCCGCAGGCTAAAAGTAAAATATGACATACAAATGGTCATCATCGATTACCTGCAATTAATGCATGGTGGCCCTGATAGCAAAAACGGGAACCGGGAACAAGAGATCTCAAAAATCTCCAGGGAGCTTAAAGGACTCGCAAAAGAGCTGAGTATCCCGATCCTGGCACTTTCTCAATTGAGTCGTGCGGTGGAAACCCGTTCGGGAGATAAAGGAAAGATCCCACAATTGAGTGACTTGAGGGAATCCGGAGCCATCGAGCAGGATGCGGATATGGTTATGTTTATCTACCGCCCGGAATACCACGGTATCAGCAATGATGAGAATGGCGAAAGTGTAAAAGGAGAAACGCATATCAATATTGCGAAACACCGGAATGGTAGATTGGATACCGTAAAATTGCAGGCAAAACTGGAAATACAGAAATTCGTGGAGCTCGAACCGGAAGACAACTGGAATTTTTCCGGGGGTAACAGTTTTGGCAGCATTAACCCCGCAGACAATTTCAACGGTGGCGGCAATAGCGGCATTTACCTCCAGGATGGCGCGGATGCTCCGTTCAAAACACTAGGTTCTAAAATGAATGATTTTAAAGATTTTGATGATGATGATTTTAATCCTTCCAAAGGATTCCCTAAAATGCCGGACGATGATGTCCCATTTTAAGGAAATCAGCCTTGGACCAATGCTCTATGAGCCCGGGCTTGGTACATTGCCATTCGAGCGTGATCGTCTCGCGTTAGATGAACCCAACGTCTGGCTGCCCTTGCCCCCCTGAACCCCGGTTCAGGATGACGTCAAGGGCAACGGCAACGGATTCCCGATGAGCGGGACCAAAGGTGTAATCCAACGCACGGTACGCCAGAGGGATGTTCAGCGGTTCAGCACGAGGGCTATCAAGAGCCTTACGCGCCCAATCG
>Ga0256900_1000490_pt1 | contig 12731 bp, 2 predicted proteins | sample MC6MC0688MT_FD_190190 | JGI IMG/M metagenome (GOLD analysis project Ga0256900, IMG submission 190190) | Metatranscriptome of enriched soil aggregate microbial communities from Iowa State University, Ames, United States - MC6-MC0688-MT... | ecosystem: Environmental > Terrestrial > Soil >... | reverse complement strand
TTTATTTGTATTATATCTCAGTTGTATGCGCGCATTGTATTGAAACAATAATAACAACAAGAAAGAAAAAGAAAGAAAGAGAAGAAAAAGAGAGCGTTGGGTGTGCGTGTTTTATTATTTTTATTTACACACAAACTCCCTAAGCAGCAATAATATATATTATATTTTTAGCGATTGCCCCCCATCGACACTCAGTTGCACACCACCTTGTTCCCTAATATATATTTAAATTTTAAAAATATAGTTTTTATTTTTTTTTTTTTACATGATCAATAATAACAAAAACAACAATTAACCCCCTTGTCATATTTTATTAAAAAGGGTGTGTGTTTTCAGTAAGTGTGTGTGTGGTGTATATATTTGTGTTTTGTTGTTGTGTAAATCTTAATCTAAAATTATAAATCTAAAATCATCGATATCAGATATCTGAAATTAATTAATTTTAAACAGTAATTATCAACATCATCAACAACCATCATCATCATAATAATCATTATATCAAATAACAACAAACAAAACAAAATAATAATATCATCATCAATATATTGTAAATATATATCTATCAATAGTTAAAACTTAATATTATTTATAATATAAATAATATCAATAATACCAATAATACCAATAAAATGTCATACTTTTTCGATAAAAAGAAAAAGTCACAAGAACAACAAACCTCAGGGAATTCTACAGAGGCAAATAGTGATGTAAATAATAGTAATACTATTCCTAATAGTAATAGTAATAGTAATAGTAATAGTAATAATAGTAATAATAATAATAATGATAAAGAGGAGAAGAAGAAAACTTCTACTTTAAAACTACTTAAACCAAAAAATTTATTCAAGAAAAAGAATACAGGCGATTTAACAACTAGTGCTAGTAATACAAATCTTAATAGTATAAATGAATCAGATAGTATAACTACACCTACATTTAATAGTAATAGTACAACCAATACAACTACAACAACTAATAATTCAATAACACAATCATCATCAATATCATCAACATCATTAAGATCCATTAGTAATAATAGTATAGAAGCAGCTGCTTCAAAAAGATCAGAATCATTTTGTTATGTTCCTGAAGAAACTGAATCATCTGATAGTAGTGTTAGTGGTTATGGTAGTAGTAGTATAAATTATAGTATCAGTAGTAGCAGTAATAATAATGTTAAACAACCTAAACCTAAATCTAAATTGAAGTCATTTTACAATACATTGAAATTCAAATCATTGAGAAGTGAAAAAGTTAGTCATAGTCAACCACCTTTAAAATCTTCGTTATCAAGGTCAAACTTTGAATTCATTGTACCATCAGCACCTTTACCAATATTTGATCAACAAAGTCCATTATTAAGTCAGATTAATAATGAAGGTAACAACAACAGTAGTAGTAGTAAAAATTCAAATTTATCATACCTAAGTAATAGTAATAATAGTGTATTTAATAATAATAGTAGTAATAGTAATAATAGTCAAAATAATAACAACAATAGTAGTAGTACATCAACGCCAAATGGTTCAGAATTAAATTCATCACCGCCAATGTCATCACAATCATCTTATTTCGGTGTACCATTAGCAATGTTGATTAAGCGTCAAGATAACGGTTTATCAGTTCCAGTTTTAGTTGAAAAGACAATATCATTTTTAGAAGGTCATCTTAATAATCCTGAATTATTTCATAAAGGAGGTAATAATGAAAAGATTCATCATATGAGAAGTCAATTTGAAAAAAATGGTGATTTTAATTTCTATTATCCAGAAATACAAGATCCATATGATGTTGCATCATTATTATATGAATTTATAGCTTCACTTCCAGATCAATTAATTAATTCTGAATTATATACAACAATTGGTAATCATATTTCTGCATTAAATTCAAAATATGGAGGATATTGGGATATTCAATTTTTAGTACAAAGATTATCAGTAGAATCTAGAGAATTATTACAAAGATTATTATTCTTTTTATATAGACATGTAAAAGCATGTACAACAGGTGATATAGTAAATAGTAATATAAATAATAATAATAATAGTAAAATTAATAATAGTAATAATAATAATAATAATAGTAATGGTAATAATAGTAGTAATGAATTTACAGATAAATTATCAGCATTATTTACACCATTATTTATTAATCATAAATCACATCTTTTATATCAACCTGCAACATCGAGTATGATTGAAAGATGTTTAGATCTATTTGTTGAAATTGAAGATAGACCATTCACTTTTGCAGGTGAACATATAATGTTGCAGGTAAAGAATGTAATCATTCCACCAAATAATTTTAAAATTAATCCAAGTTTGAATAATAGTAATAGTAGTAGTGGTAGTGGTAGTAGTGGTAGTACAGGTAATAATCCACCCGTTGATATAACGTTGTGGGAGAGTGGTATATTGTATATAACAAACTATAGATTGATATGGAAAAAGGATGATAGCAATATCGATCAAAATAACTTTTTACTTGCCGAGGATAGTCAACTATCTAAACCAAACTCAGAGTTTGAGATCAAACCATATCAATTTGAAATTATTTTATCGTCGTTGATCAAATGGGAGATATTTGGTAAATCAAAGGCCTCCAGTGGTGCAGGTAAATCAAAGAATGTGTCAATGGGCTGGAATGGACAATTGACAAACACAGGTTATCAAATGTATTTGTGTTACTGTAAGAATATTAGATTCCAGTATTTTGGATTCCAAGATGATTACACGATGGAGAAATTGAATGTCATTTTAGGTTATTATATTAACCCGATAATGGATTTCGGTAGATTCTTTTCAAGTGTCAATCATGAGATTTCTTCAACTACCACTGCCAGCACTGCTGGTGGATGGGATATTTATTTACCTTTTAATGATGGTATTCGGTTGGATATGGATAAGGATTTCAAACAAATTGAATTACAGTCAAGAGAGTTTCATAATGTCTATCCAAAGAAATTCTTGGTACCTATGTCCATCAGCGAAGAGATCTTGGCAAATTATATCAAGAAATTACAATCAAAAGTACCAATTTTCACATGGTCCAATGCCAATAAAGCTCAACTTTATAGAGGTTGTGTTTATCAAGGTGGACCAAATGTACTTCAATCACCAATGTTGTCAAGTGCAGCTGCTGGTGGTATGTTGTCGTCTGGTTCAACAACTCCAAACAATATCACCACCATTAGTCCCATTGGAACATTGTATGAGGAACCTCAATCACCCGCCAAAAGAAAACATGATAGAAAGGAGTCATCGGGTACATTTTCACCGGCTACCACTATCAAGGGATCATTGTCCAAGAGTAAGAGTAAGAGTAAGACAATGGATAGCAGTTCTGGTATGAGTAAAGCATCCTTTTATACAACAATTTTGACAGACTCTACCGATCTTAAACTTTTCCAAATGTTTATCAATAAGCGTGGAGAGCAACAACAACAGCAACAGCAGCAATCTACCAATGAATCACCTATACTCTTGTCAACAAGTCATTCAAATTCCAGTCTGAATTTGGGTAACACACCACCAGCCACCACGTCATCGGCTTCACTCAATAGTTCTTCATCTTCATTGGGCGGTGGCAGACGTAAGGAGGCTGAGGGTACTATTATTTTCACCAATAAGATTGATATCAATCTTGCACCCATTTACGAGAAGTTCAAATTGAATAGCTCAAATATTGTATTCTTAGGCATTCAAAGTCGTGAAGAGATTGAAAGCCATTGGTTTGATTTATACAAGTCTATCAATTGCTTTGACGGTTCAGTGGAGGCTTGGAAATCCGTCGAGGAATCTGGTTGGATTGAGTCCCTCAGATTATTGTTAGAGGGTTGTATACGGGTTGCCAATATATTGGAGGAGGGATCATCAGTGCTCCTCAAACCTCATTTTGAATCACCACATCATCATCTAGATTTAGCTAGTATTACATCGATTACAATGATCCTCAGTGATCCATATTATCGTACACTGGATGGATTCCTTCAACTAATTGAAAAAGAATGGATTCAGTATGGGTATCCATTTATCAATATAAACTATCATAAAGACACCACCAATAGTAATGGCGGTGGTATTGGTGGCAGCAATGGTGGTTTGAATAGTTCTGGATCAACTAAACGTTATGGATCCATATCCAAAGGCACCAGTGTTGAAGAGAAACTCAATGGCTTGCATGATATACCAGACACCATCTCGGTAGTTGGTTCATCATCGTCTAAAAAGAAACCAGCACTCTTTGGTGATCTCTATGACTCTGTATCGATCATCAATCGTTCCATTTCACCGGTGTTTGTTCATTTTATGGATGCAGTATGGCAGATTCACAGACAATTTCCATTCCATTTCCAATTCAATGAATATCTATTACTATTTTTAATCAAAGAATCGTTCTCTGGTAGATTTGGTAATTTCCTTTTCTCAGAGGCTATGAGAGATGTTGAAAAGAAGTTCTTGAAGCGTACACCATCAATCTATTCCTATGTTCAAGAGAATCGATCATTGTTTACCAATCTTTTATACAAACATTCCAGTAACACCACGGCACAAGGAGCAGGTAGTCAATCTCCACTGTCACCACGTAATCAAAATATCTTTAAGAAAGAGGATTTCAACAAAATGATTAAACCATCATGTGAGAATGATCAAATCCTTTTGTGGTCTTCATTGTTTACCGAGTTTATCAACTCGAGAGAATCACAACAGATCTCAAAGAAACTCATTGGCAAAGTTAAAAGCGATTTGACAAATCTTAAACTCACCTTCTTGCAAATTGATCGTTCACTTTTGAGTTACTTTAGTCAATTGACAAGTTTAAATCTCTCTAGAAATCTATTCAATACATTCCCATCCGATATCATCTTGTTGAGTAATCTCACTCATTTGTCGTTGGCAGACAATCGTATTAAATCAATTCCTAGTGCTTTGTTTAAATTGATTGGAAGTAAGCTAAGATTAATTGAATTGGATTTGTCTGGTAATCTTTTGGAGTCCATTCATAAATCAATTTACACATTGTCAAGTTTAACTAAACTCGTATTGAATAATAATCAATTGGTAGTGATTCCTGAATCCATTAGTAAGATGAAACAACTTAAAATTCTTTCAGTGATTCATAATCGTCTTTCATCATTCCCTCAAGCTTTGTCATTGATGGTCGGCTTGGAGGAATTGTATGTCAGTAATAACCAAATTCGTGATCTACCATTGGGATTCTTCAAGTTAAAGTCCATCAAGACATTGGATCTCCGTAATAACCAAATCGTTAAATTCAAACCTCACAAACTCGATGACAAGGTGTTTTGTATGAATGAGATCTCAACGTTCAAGTTTGGTCCAAATCCATTATCAAAGATGACTCAACTATTCTTTGAAATGAAGTCATTGACATTCCTTCAACTCACCAGTTGTTCATTGGTGACAATTCCAGTTAAAATGTTTGAATTGGTTAATTTACAAGTACTCTATTTAAACCAAAACAAACTCTCTGAAGCACCACTAGAGTTTGCCAACTTGACCAATCTTACTGCACTTGATTTATCAGACAATCAATTTACTACACTACCCACCAACGCATTGGTTCCATCACTACGTAAACTTTATCTTCAAAACAATACTATTTTCTCTGTACAATTTGTTGGATTTAATCTAGCTCGTCTGGAGGAACTTCGACTCGACGGTAATCGTATCACATATGTCTCTCCATCGATTGGTAAACTCACCAATTTAGTTTCACTCAACTTGGAACGTAACCAAATCACTACACTCCCACATACTCTATCGGCATTGATTAGATTAAAGACATTGTCAATCAACACTACTCAAATGTCTCAACCTTTTCCAACATTAGACACAACAGATTCCTTGTTAAAGTATCTTTCTCAACAAAGTATTCAAACATATCACCAACCTCGTGGTAAATTAGTAATTATTTCAGATTCCAATCTAACATCAAAGAATGAAATCATTAGAAATTTAATATCCAATAATTCAAAGATTAGTAAAAAAGGTAATAGCAGCGGTGGTGGTGCCAATATCAAAGCCTCTGTAAATAGTATTCAAGATATCAATCAAAAGAGAATCATAAAATGGGATATTGAATATGATACCAATTCTTCAATTAACAATGTTGGTTTATCAAGTATTGATGAAAATGGTGTTATCCTTTCAAATCCATTATTATTATCAATTAAAAATGAAAATAATGTTACTAGTTTAAGTACTACCAATAGTAATAATAATAATAATAATACAACAACAGTAATTAATAATAATAATAATAATAGTAATAATAATAATTTAAATGGTATACCATTAATGTCAACACCAATTAAAGATATAAATAATAGAGATTTACTTAATGGTAGTACAGGATTTTCAGCACCACCTTTATTCAAAATTGATAGTCAACAAAAGGAAAAAGATAGTACAAGTTTGACAAAAGGTAACACTAGTGTAGCTAAGAAGGGAACAATGACAATTTATCTACGTGATATTTCAAGTATTATTTGTCATTGTAGTCAACATTTGTTTACAAAGAGAGCTATATATCTATTACTTTGGGTATTGTCAGAGGCAGAAGAGCCAGTTAGACTATATCGTTGGTTAGAGTGTATTAAAGATCGATGTAGTTTTGCTTCTGTATTTGTTGTTGGAGTATTTAATAACAATGACACTGTGTCAAAGGATTACTTTTCCTACATCTCACCAAGAATTGAACAACGTTGTCAATCTCAATTCCCCAACTTTGCTTTTAGTTTCCAAAGTATTGGAGTTAATAATGAAAATTTACCTAAACTTAGAGAAGACATTAAATACGCTTTCACCAATCAAAAGGTGTTTGGTTCTCGTGTGTCTAGTGCTCAAAAACTATTTGAAAAACATTTAAAGACACTTCAAACACCTTATATTAGTAAGAGAGAAATCAATACTATTGGTGATATGTGTGGGCTTGACAAAATTGCTACAAAGAATGTATGTGAACTGTTATCTGAATTGGGTTTACTGTTGTGGTTGGATGACTATGAATGGGTTGTATTGGATCCACTTTGGTTGACAACTGCATTCAGTTCTTTGTTGACACTAAAACAAAATAATATGACACATAGTTCAAGTAATGGATCGATTGGTATCTCTCCATCACTAGAGAACAACAGTTCCAGTGGTATGGGTGGTGGTGAATCACCATTAATCTTACCACCTAAAAGAGATATTATCGTAATGAATAGCTTGGAGAGTATTTGGTCAGATATTCCTGTTAAACTTTATCCATATTTACTTACTTTGGCAAAGAAACATAATATTGCCTATGTCATTGATACACTCTATGATCCATCTACATGGGGTTACACTTATGGTCTTCTTCACTCTAAAAACTCAAGTCCAACTCTAAGAGGTTTAACTCTCTCACGTACTGGTTCTTCATCCAGTCCATCTAAATTCTCACTCTCTCCATTGAGAAGTGGTAGTAGCAGTAGTAATATTTTCTCACCTACCAAGCAATACAGATACGAGAATCTAAAGATCCTAGCAGACAAGGTAATATTCCTTCCCAATGAATTACCAGATGCTCCACCTATCCCCATTGACAAGATGTTTCCATCGGATGAGCCTCGTTCCATTAGTAGAATATTCCAATTTGAACAAAAGATTCCATCTAGTTTCTTCCCAAGACTTTTAAGTCAACTCTATGTTTTCTGTTCTATTAGATACACATGGAAAACTGGTGTCGTTTTGGAGAATTGTAATCTATCGTTCCCAGTGAATCGTAGATTCCCATCATCACCAAACATCAAACATCTTCGTCGTAGTAGTACCATTTCTGTACTCAGTTCAGAGGATTTAGTTTGCATCCAACTGTTCCCCGACAATAGAATAGAGATTTCATCGACAAAGATGTTTAGACATATTTTACAAATCTTTGAATCTATTTTAGACTCTTATCGAGATATTCAATATGCTACCTATATTCCATGTGGTTTGTGTATAGAGTCCAAGGTTCGTCAAGAGAATCAACATCTCTTCAAGTTGGAACAAATTGAATCTGCTGTAATCAAGGGTAAGACATATGTAAGCTGTAGTATCCATTCATCAATTCCAATCAAACTCAATCAATTGGCTCCCGATTTGACAATGAATGATCTCAAACACAAACTCATTGACTTTGTCGAAGTTGCTCTCGAGTCTGACCCTATCGGTGAGGGCGGTACAGCTACAGTTTATAAAGGCCTTTGGAGAGGAAACAATGTTGCTGTGAAATTATTGAAAACCAACGACATTGGTAATAGTTTCTCCAAGGTATTCACAGAATTTAGAAGAGAAATATTTTGTATGAGTTCTTTTATCCATTCCAATATATTGGATTTAAAAGGTTTTTGTTTGGAGCCATTGTGTATCATTACTGAATTCCAAAGTGGAGGTAATCTCTATGACTACATTCACGATCTCAACAATCCACTCGATTGGAAACTTCGTATTAAAATTGCAAAAGAGATTGCTAGCTCAATGCAAACACTCCACGACACTAAACCATCGGTCGTTCACAGAGATCTCAAGAGTCCAAACATTCTTCTCTCATCAAAGGATCCCGAAACAATGACTTGTCAACTCTGTGATTTTTCATTGAGTGGTTTCTCAACCTCTGTCGCCAATCGTGCCGTAGAGAATCCTGTTTGGCTTGCACCCGAGGTCATTGCCAATGAATTTTGTTCGGATAAGAGTGATGTCTATGCATTTGGTGTTATTCTCTTTGAATTACTTGCTCGTGTTAAATTCTTTCAAGGTATTACATTTATGTCTACAGTTGAACAACTTATTTGTGAAGGTGTTAGACCATCCCTACCAATTCATGATTTACCACAATATGATTTACTTTTAAATGCATGTTGGGCTCAAGAATCTTCTTCAAGACCAAGTTTTACTGAAATCCTTAGACGTTTAGATGAAATTGAATTAATTATTGATAATAATCCAATTATTAGTGAAAATCAAGTTATTACTCCAAGATCTTTAAACAATAATAATAATACAACTACAACTACAACAACTACAACAACTAATTTATTTGACAACAATAATAGTAGTAAATCATATGATGATACAAGTAGTAGCAGTAGCGAGGATTCTTAAATACTCTTGCCAGAGAAAAGATAAATTAAAAATAAAAATAATATATTTGTAGAATCTTATTTAAATATATATCTGTATATAAAGCTTGATATAAATGAGGTAATAGATATATTGAATTACTATTTTAATTTTATATATTACATTTTATTTATTATATTACATATTACACATTAATTTAATTTAAACCAAAATATGGTAAACCTTCATGAATTGCTAATTGAATAGCATTCTTTAAACTTTCTTTTGAATCATAGTTTGGTAAATCTAAACGATTAAAACATGTTCTAGCAATTGGTAATTGATTATCAGGATTAAATGATTTATGAATTTGGAATTTAATAGTAACTTCGGCACAAACTAAACCTTGGAAACCATTGGGTGGTAATCTTGCATTACCAGTGGTGAATTGAAGTAAACGAATTCTATCTTCCATTTCCATTTCTTCAACAGTTTGCCAAAACCATTCTATTACTGAACTTGTACTGGTGTAACCTCTGTACACTGTATTTAGTTTCCAATCGTTGACATTAATTTCCACTAGACCACAGATTAGTAATTCCAATTCACATTCATTGAATTGAGATAATAGATGAGGTGGAATAATTTCACGGAAACCCATGGTAAAGTGGAAGCATTGATCAGAGATATCTCTTTTGAATCTCCATTCACTGATCAATTGTACAAACTCTGATTTATTTTCTTCTGTCACGAGTATATCCCTTCCACCGGGTTTAAGGTCTATGAGTACTTTTTCACCAAAGTTATCAACTGTGGTACTAAATGTAACTTCCTCCATTTCATTGACATCATTATCGAGGATCCACATTAAACTTTTATGGTATAATGGATCCACGTAGATTAGGTCATCAATACAGGCTGGTTGACCTAGAATGGTTTTGTATATGGTTCTTGAGAATCTATGTTCAAGATGTATGCCATCGATAATTGCACGACCTACCATCTTTCCTGCAAAAGAGAAATACGATAGATGATCAGATTGAATATTTGAATTTGGATTAATGGATAGAGTGTAATTTGAATTTGTGACAAATAGTCCGTAGAGAGGATCAAATATCTGTTTGAAAAGCAAAGAGAACCATTCGTTTCTTAGACCACCCATATCAATACCCTCTTCACCTATAAATGATATATGAATATTGTGTAATAGTTGTTCGGCTGGCAATGAACTCAATTGGAAATAAGAATCCTCTAATACTTGAGCTCTATTTACATTGATTCTTGTACTTTCCAATATTTGTTTGGATACTCTTATCTTGCTTAACTCGATTCGAAGTTGATGTTCTTTTTGAAGATAATTTAATGCTCTTTGATGATTTGATTCTTTTTTATCAGACATACTACCACTACTACCTAGTGCACCAACAGCAGCAGCAGTAGGATTAGATTCATCTATATCTGTTATTTTCTTTATTAAAACTGATAGACTACTACTATTACCAATAGGGAATATAGATGAACCACTACTACCTCCACTAGATGGATTAGCATTCAATCTACCAATATATTTTCTTTGACGATAGAGTTTAAGATTCAGTGGTAATACTAGTATGAGGAATGCCAAATGCACAAAATCCATAATGACAGCATACTTTGGTAACCATAGTTTATCAGGCGAGTCGTTTCTACAATTACCCATCATACAGGAGGGAAGAAAGGATACGATACCATAGACATTGGCACCAATCGTTACAAATACAGAGATGGTAAAGTATAGAATGATCTTTGGATTCTTGAATTTCAATATACCCAATAGACCACCAGTACCCGTTATAAGACCCAGTATGGCAACGGGAAGCCAACATGCCAAACAACTCTTTAACGATGCAAATAAAGAAAACGACATAACGATAATAAGTAATGTCAATACCTTGATTCTAATCGGTAGTGCAATACATCTAAGAACACACCAACCAAAACAAAGGATTGGCACACTGACTGCTAGCCCAAGACCCAAAAGAAGTGGTCCGTCGATAGAGTATTCACAAAACTCACCAAAGTAACCAGAGAAACAACCACAAACACCATAGGAACAGCCACCTCTATTATTACAACTACATCCCAATCCAAATCCCCAAAACTCTCCAGTAAACTCACCGCCACCACCGTATAAAATGAACCCATTGATTTCATCACTTACTGCTGTGGCAGAGAATTTCAAGGAAGGTGATTTAAATGAATAACTTATCGATCTCCATGTCTGTGATGCTATATCATATGCCCATAGATCTTGTAAAGGTGTACCACTACCATCACCACCATTCTCACCTCCATACACAAAGAATCCTTTATCCTTTCTCGACTCTGGTATCATTGTATGATAAGCTCTCTCTGATCCCTCTGGACCACTATTTAAATAACTCCATTGCATAGTAACTGTATCAAATACCCATAGTTCACCTGTAGGTATTGAACTAGTCAATGTTTTCAATCCACCAAATAAATAAATACTCGTTCCTATCAATACCATCTTATGACCATATCTTGGTGTAGGGTAATATGAATCCGATGATGGTATTTCATATTGATGCCAAGAGTTATTCTTTATATCAAACATCCAAAGATCATTAAATATCTTTTTAGTTGAATTATCATTATATTCTTCAAATCCAATTCCACCAAATATAAATAACGTTGTTTGATTCATTGTTGATGAATGTAATGTTCTAGGATATGGATACAGTTCTTTTAATTTAATATTACTATTTGTACCACTACTACTACCTGTTATTGTTGTTAAACCTGTACTACTACTACTGCTTGTATTACTATCACTATTACTACTTTTAGTTGTATTATCATATGGTGGTTGATAATTTGATAATAAACTCCATTTTTGATTTAATCTATTAAATCTCCATAGTTCACCTGATATTTGATTTGCTGTATATATATCTTTTGAACCACCAAATATATAAATCTCTTTTGTTGAACTATTAAATATATATTGTGAATCACAACTATGTCCCCAAACTGTATCTGGTGAGAAATCATTAAATGATTGTTCATAAAAATCACCTGCTGTATTATTAATTACAAGTAATGGTGGTTTAACTAATTCAGGTGTATAAGAATAACTACCACCATATATCCAAAAACTATTATTAAATGGTATTGGTTCAAATTTACCATCATCATCTGAATCTGTATTGGTTTGTTGTCTATTATCATAAATAAAAGGTACCATACAATGACCGAATCTAGATTTAGGTGGATCTTTTTTAAATCCAAATTCATACCATTCTGATTTAACACTGTATATTATACAAAATAGTAATAAAGAAATATATAATATATAAATAAATTTAATTTGTTTCATTATATTATTATTCGTAATCACACACAACAATATTCGATGTTACTACTATTACTATTACTATTACTATTAATATTACTATTATAATCTTTAAGTGATTATGTATATGTTTGGTTTATATATATTATAATGTGTATTATTTAATCGTATTATTCATGGGTTGTATGTGTGTGTGTATATGTTGATTAAACTATATTATTGATCTAAATGTATATTGTGTGAGTGTGTGAGATAGAGAACATTAAAAGTTAATTTCAAACAGT
>Ga0256900_1000489_pt1 | contig 12738 bp, 1 predicted proteins | sample MC6MC0688MT_FD_190190 | JGI IMG/M metagenome (GOLD analysis project Ga0256900, IMG submission 190190) | Metatranscriptome of enriched soil aggregate microbial communities from Iowa State University, Ames, United States - MC6-MC0688-MT... | ecosystem: Environmental > Terrestrial > Soil >... | reverse complement strand
TATATAGATATATGATATATATAAATATATATAAAATAATATATCATTGATATATTAGATTACATATATTACAATATAATGAATAATAATAATAATAATGTACAACAAATAAATACAACAACAACAACAAAATTAAATATAAATAATAATAATAATGTTTATCAAAAATTATCAAATTATTTAATCAAATTATCAGATATAATTGATAAATTTATAAATAACAATAATAATAATAATAAGAATAGTAGTAATAGTAATTTAGAAAGTGATTCAACTATAGTGATAGAAGAATTAAAGAATGTATTGTTAAAAGAATTAGTATTAGAGGAAGAAATAGCATTAGCATCATCATTGTTGTTTAGTGGTGATTATAGTATACTTAAACTCATAGAAAAGACCATCACATTGAATACAAAGGATGTGGTCAAGGTCAAGAGTTCATTGTTGTTATTGATCAGTGAATTTATAGTAATACTTCAGAAGCGTACGGAAAACTATGCATTGGCAATCAAGAATCTCTGCATATCGGTATTCCGTCGTGATCAAAGTGCAAGTGTACAGGCTATGGCATTTTCACCAATCAAGAAAATATTACATATGATCCCACATCATCTAAAGAATATAAGGGCAGAGGTATTTGGTGTGAGGGAAATGTCAGAGTTATTGTTACTTCAATTCACTTGCGGTAAATTCAGTCAGACTGTTCGTGGAGAGATCGTAGTGACATTGGGTCTCTTTACCGAGATTTTCCCTACTCACATGTCAGAGAAAAACAATCAGATCTGCGCATTGTTGATGGAGACCCTCGGCGCTCAATTAAAGTCCAAGGCACCAGAGACTTATCTCATAGTATGTTGTCTCAAGGGTCTGGATTCCCTGTTGTTCCACTTTAGTGGTGATTTTGTATCGGTGCCAAAGAATGTTCAATTGCTCTACCAGTACATCTACCTCTGCATGGATCCCGTGTCCTCAGCCACACGTTACGAGGTACCTCGTGCAGCCATGAAAATCATTTTACATCACTCTTCTATTTTCAAACAATATCTCACTGAGCAAGCAGAAAACTTTTACACACGTATCGAGCATTGGTGTAATCACGTAAACAAGCCAAACAGAGACATAGCATTCAATACAGTCGACGTATTCTTTTCTCAAATTGCCAAAGAACTAATCTCTGGTAATCGTAGTTTTGACAATGATCAATCAACATTTAAATTCTTTATTCGTAAATTTTATTCAATATTTGAAAACAACACCTCATCACGTTACGAACTCTCCATTGCCATCAGAGGTTGTGGTAGATTTGCCTCACCTGTTAAATCATTTATGGGTGAATGGGAACTTAAATCCCTATTATCTTCTTTATTTAAATTTTCAGAAAAGTTAATGATTGTTAAAATAGAAAATATTGATGAAATTACATTACACTTGTCAAGTTTTATTAATGCATTTGCATCAATTTTATTTGAATTAAATGAATTGGAATTTTGGTACTTGGATCAAATTGAACAAATTTTGGAAACTTATTTTATCATTTATCCACATTTATTTACAAAATCACATCATAGATTTCATATGGCTGTGAATAGATTGATATCTTCAATGTATTTTAGAGGTGAATATTTAAAGATACTCTTATCTAGAATTGTTAAAAAAGGTTTATTGATTTCATTTTCAAAACCAAATAGAAATGTAATTGGTCTTATTACTACTGGATTTACACCATTCTATCAAGTTTACAAAGAAGTTTGGTATCATTTACTCAACCCAACTATAGATTTAGGTGATATTCCTGAATCATTTAGATTAAAATCAAATATTCAACAAGAGGTAACTACATCAATTACAAAATTAATTTATGATGAAATGGTATCAAGTATTTTATCTTTAATTGATAAATTGGATTTACAATATTCTTCAAAAGATGATTTACAAATTGTAAATAACAACAAAGATAAAGTAAAAGAAGATGATCAAGATATTCAAGATATTATTGGCAGTGATGATGGCGATGATGATCAAGATGAAACTTTAATTAAGACTATTGAATTTGAATCAGAGTTTGATCAATTATTCCCAAAGACACCAAAAGATATAGAGTTATTTTTAAATTTAGTTGAATTCTTTAAACTCTTTTTCACAACAAATCATACAGATCTCTTTGTTCAATGGATTTATATCATTGGTAAAGAAATGATATTCAATTCAAAACGTTATCCATTGATTAGTGGATTTTATAAAATGATTCAAGTAGTTATGGAGATTTGTAAAAAACAAAGTTATTTTTATTCAATTCAAGATGATTCAATTGATTCTCTTGTGTCTTCAAATGATCAAGATGCAATGATCATTACCAACACAAACGCCACATCCACTAGTAGTGGAGAAGAAGATGAAAACAAAAAGAATTGTTTTATATTATTTGGTAAATTTATTAAAGAGGTAGTTAATAGTGTTAGTCACTTTAAAGATGAATTGTTGTCTTCTTGTTTAGAGTTATTGCTCTCTTTACCAAAACAATTGATCAATGTTGCCCAGTTAGTACCTATTGTGTGTTTGGCTTTTCAATATGGGTTGGGCTATTTGAAATTAGGTCATGTGGGTTTAAATGCTATAGAATATTGGTTAAAGGTTGTACCTCAACAAGTACACAATAGTTTGAATTTAATTTTACCACATTTGAATGATTATCTCTTGATGTCGTCCAGTGCAATGTCAAATTCCTCTGGTGAGGGTTCATCGACTTCCACCATCAGCATTGCATTCTCTGAAGACAATTTATCCGTTGGAGGCTTCAATAGAAAAAAGAAATTTAAATCAAATATCATTGACCCCAAGCTCCTTCAATTTAAGACCTCTGTAGAAGATATCCAGAATCGTATTATTAGATTACTTGGTAAATTAGGTGGGGACAACTCACATTTCCTTGGCGATGTTAATCTCTTGGCCAGTGGGACAGAAACTGGTGTAGCCTGGGACACTGAGCAAAAGCTTTCTTTTGAATTCCCCTTTATCGATCAAAAGGCTCACATCTATCTTGACAGTATACTCCCAGGTGTTCTTAGTCTCGCTGAAAAATGTACTATTCGTCAAACAAAGATTGCAGCCTGTGAGTTTCTTCACTCGGTCTTACTATTCATGATTGGAAAGTCAAGTACCTCCTCTGCAGGTAATGAGGAAATATCCTTTTCTAGATTATACAAAAAGATATTTCCAGGCCTTTTGAAGCTCTCCACCGATGTCGAACAAGTCACCAAACAACTCTTTCAGCCTTTAGTCTTTCAAATCATTCATTGGTTCACAAGAAACAAGAGACAAGAGAACGAAGACACCATGACCCTTCTCAACGCCATCATTGACGCTGTCGGTCATCCACTGGATGGTGCATTACGTGAGTTTGCTGGCAAGTGTTTAGCAGAATTCACCAAATGGTCTTTGAAAAACACATCTACCAAACAACAAGAAAAGAATCCATTCAACTTTAAATCAATTCTCAAGAGAATCTATAGTTTAGCTCATCATCCCAACTCAAACAAAAGATTAGGTGCAGCCATCTCATTCAACGAACTCTATCGTATGTTTAGAGAAGAAGATGTACTTGTGAACCACTTTATCTTTGAGATTATGCATAACATCCTCTTTTCTCTTCGTATTGGTGATGACAATGCCGATGATTCTCTTGAGATTGCCAGTAAGTATTCTAATGTACTTGTAGCACTGACCAAAGTCATTCAAAGAAAAGCAGATTCTCTCAATAAACCCGACAACAGCAGAAGAGAGCATAAAGATCTCTCTGATTTTGTATCGTGGGTAATGAAGGATTGCTGTTCCAGACCAGAGAACATTGCACGTTATGAAAGTATGCAATTGTTTATTCAATTGGTTGTCTTGTTGCCCAATATCAAAACCCCAATTCAATGGATAAAGAAACAACAACCCCTCGATCAATATTTAATATCCATTGCAGAATCTCAATCACTTTGGAAAATACCTAGAGTTGACACCACAACCAATACCAGTACTACAAATAGTGTTAAAGCCAATTTAGCAATCAAAGAAATTGAGTTTTGGTATAAGAGATTAGCAACATCATTAAACGTCTATCTTTGGTATTTTGGTGAAGGTTTCTTGGATCCTCAAATGATCATTGGGTCAAGTACATCTAAAATCCTCACAACAGCCTTTCATATCTTTCCCAATGAATTTGCTTTGTTAGAAACTGATAAAGTACAATTATTCTCTTCAATGACTCTGTCTGAATTGGATCACTTTAATCGTCTAAAATGTTCAGTTATCATGAATTTATTTGGTTTATTTATTCTCTTAATGGAAAAACACAACATTGAACAAGTAATGAGTTATGGTGGCATTAGTTTTATTCATTTACTTGTATTATCAATGATGGATCCAAAGAAATTAGGTTTTGATACAATATCAATTCAATCAACAGAAAAGACTGTTGATGATCAACAACAGTTATCTGATCAATCTAAACAAGAGATATCAAATTTACTTGGACGTCAATTTAAGTTTCCTCCATTATCAGAGATTACCAATCGTATTATAAAGATATTGATTGAAAGTGGTGGTCCTAAATATAAAGATACAATCTATCAAGTTGTTAGAGAATACATATTGGTTGATCAATATAATCTTTTACAAATTGATAAGTTATTAAATACACAAGGAAGTGATCGTATCATTCAATTGATTCAATGTTTTAAGAGTCTCTATGTCAATGGTATGCTTGATACTCTATTAGTAGAAATATCAAATTCAATTCCACAAAACACTGCTCAATCCACATTGATTTCCAATTGTAAAAATTCACAATCATTTGCAAATCTAATGCTTGAATATTTATTTGAACATAGTATCAATTTATCACCATCTCGTTTACTTGTGTTTAAAGAATTACTTGAATTAGTTTTCACAATTGGTATTTCTTCTGATAAATTATTATCATTTATAATTGATCCAACTATTAAAAATAATTCAAATTCAAATTCAAATAATAATAATAATAATAATAATAATTCAAATGATAAAGATAAAGATGATAAACCAGAACCACCAAAAGATAATAGATATGATGTATTTTATAAATATTTTATATTTGAAATTAATACATTTATTTCAAATCATTTTGAATCATTCCTTCCATTATTGGCCAATACAGTTATTCAATCAAATAGTATTCATAAGTTACTCAATGATATTTGTTTATTAAAACAAACTCAATCAAGTCAAAAATTAATTAATCCAAAGAAAGAAATTTTATCAATTATTGGATTCCTTGAAAAAATTAAACAATGGTCACTTTCAAATAATTTAAAAATTGTTGAAAAAGAAAATATTGTTGAATTTACAAAGAATTTAATCAAGATTGAACCAACTGTATTTTTTGAAACTAAACAAGGTTATGATTATGTTTATAATTTAGTAACTACTTATTTAACAAGATCTAATCCATTAGCATTTAAAAACAAAGTATTAGAATTACTTCCATATTTATTATCATGTCATAAACATTTAGATTATTCAATTATTAAAGAAAAATTAAATGAAATTGTAGTTTATGATTTCCCTTTGACATCAAAAGATTTAACTCAAAGATCACCAGTTTATAATGAATATGTTACAACTATTGAAAGATTTTTAGAAACATTGGAGATCACTAAAAATACATTTATGATTGATGTACTTTTACATATTTTAAAGGAAGCTGATCATTCTCATATTCAATTTATAAATTTATCAATCAATAGAATCATAGCAGGCACTAATGATCAACAGGCAAAGGATATTTTCACTCATTGTTTCCAGATATTTTTAAGTCAAGACTATCAGGATGAATTAAAGATTACCCTTATAGATAAGTTTTGTGTACCACTTATTCATCACATGAAGGAACAAGTATTGGTTCAATTATTTTGTCAGAATTTGACATCGTTCATGTCAATCATTCAACCATTGTCACCAAAATATCTGTCAGACAGTAAAGAGAGAAAATCATCGATCATTGAAAAGATTTGTTGTTTTAGATTGGTAGAGGCATTGTATCAATCACTCTCATCAACTATTATTAAAGATACAGTGAATCCATACTTTTATGATAAACCAGATGCCAAAGGAACAGAGTTGACTGCTGCCATAATGAAAGCTGCACATTCTGCCAAATCAGAGAAACTTACATCTGATGATAAGTATGTGACCAGACAACTATGTACACTATATCACAGTGCAGCCTATTGTGCATTGGCTAGTGTCATTCTTTGTACTCAAACCAAAGAAAACTTTTTCCATGTATTCTTTTTCAAAGAAAACAAAGATAAGAATGAATATCTTTGGGAAAACATTGTCAACACTGAACAAGAATTTAAATTTGAACCGGAAACCAATTTCATAATCAATTACAACTCTCCACAATCACTCTTTTCAAATGACTTACGTTATCTTTCAAGTCAATATCTTATTGACAGTAGTTTATCTCAAGACTTTATATCTAAATCATTTATTGAAGATGATAATGATGATACTGGTAGAGTTGATAGTAACAATAATAATATTTTAATTGGTCAAACTCAACAAGCAGCTGCTATTAATAATAATGAAATTGATACAGATATAGAGATTGATGAAATTAATTCAAATCCATCAATGATTGCATTGTTAAAGATTATTGATTATTATCAATTGAAATTTGTATCTACTACACCAACAATTGGTGAACCTCAATTGAGTGATATGCCAAAATGGATGACAGAGATCTATAATAAGATCAATGATTCTGATCAACATCCAAATATCATTATCTTTATGATAAAGATCATTATAAATAGACCACAATACTTTGAAAAGTTTTATAAGTACTGGGTACCAATTTTATTAAACTATGTCGTATCAAAGAGTACAGGTGGTGTAGGATTCCATTACTTTATTAGAGACGTTTGTTTGATTATTTTATCTTGGCCAAATCTTTACTCGGCCTCTGATAAATTACCTGTGGCCTTCTCAACCAAACAGTTGATCAACAAGTTTGTCAACTATTTATTCAAGAATTGTTATTGCTCAGATAGACGTATATTGAAATCCAATTTAACAATTATTAAACAATTTACTCAACATTGGAAAGGGTTGTTCACCATCGATCAATCAACAATTGTCGAATATCTCTTACAAAAAGGTGATTATAAGAGTAAGAGTAGACAAATCAAGACCACTGGTCTGGTGTTGTTGTCGATCATGTTGTGTAACGGTATTCCTGCCTATGAAGGTAGCTATGGTACCGGAGGACAAAGTGAATTTAAATTCTATCAAATTCTTTTAGACAATCTCCAAGACTTTAAGGAACTCTATGACGCAACATCTGAAGTTTGTGGTATGATTTTATTATACAACTCTAAACATCAAATTCAATCCACAACTTTCCATCAAATGCTCAAGGACAAGATCAACTCTCTCCTAGCCAACAATGATTACCAACGTGTGTTTAGTTGTCTTTACTTTATCGCTCTTCACTATCCTGGCTTTGTAAGTGGATTTTATTCAAAGATCTTTGCCCTCCTTCCACAATTAACCAGTGACATTCGTTCCATGGCATTGAATATTATCTCTTGGTGTAGTAATGATATTCCAGACCTATTCCAAAAATTAAAGTCATGTAATCTTGATAGTTTGATTCATATCCGTGAAGGTGACACCCAATTGGTGTTATTACAGATCCTCAATAAGATATTAATTAACCCGACAGTTGATCAAACTCAAAAACAACAATTAATCAATCTTTTGAAAGAACACCATGGCCTTTTGACAAGTAGTACCAATAACGAGCATTGTCGTTCACTCTACTACGATATGATTATATATATCTATCAAAACTTTAATAATGCTGATCAGGATAAAGATATCATTCTCTGTCTCTTGATAGGTTTGTCTGACGAAAGTGAAATGATAAACAAAAAGTTATTTGAATTTTGGGATGGTGTAAATTCATCTAATCCAAGTACCATTGGAAGAATCATTCAACTACTCACCGTCATGTATGCACCAGAGACAGAAAGTAAATGGTTGAGCAATAGTTGTTGTTTACTACTCTCCATTTGCAACAAATCACCAGATTACTCTAAACTTTTATTTGAAAAACCATTGAGTGAATGTACATTCAAAGAAGTAATCTTGGATTCCTCTTGGCAAAACAGAACATCCAATATGAATCCATTGTTTAGTTCATCTCAATATGGAGTTGAAGAAGGATCCTCTCAATTAACTTCCTCTCAACTTATGGATCAAGATGAAATTCGTGCAACTCAAACTCCTCAATTTACTTTAACTCAAACTGCCTTTAGAGAATTCTATCCTTCAAATAATACTCAATCCATTGATGGTGATGTTACAATGTCTATATCATCTCAAGGATCTCAATCTAATAGATCCAATAGTAGTAATAGTAAAACTAGACAACAACAACAACAACAAAAGAATAATAATAATGGTGATCTTAGAACTAATAGTTATAATCAATTAAGAAAAAGATTTAAAAAGATTGATGATAGAGTTCAAGATGAAAGAATAGCAGGCTTTGCTAGACTACAAGTTATGCGTAACAAAGAACGTGAATCTTTTCTCGAGAAATCTAAACAAGCTCGTGAGAATAAGATTACAATGATACGTAAATATCGTTCAGGTGAATTACCAGATATTCAAATCAAGTCACAAGATGTACTTAAACCACTTCAAATTCTTTGTCAAAAGGATTCAAATATCGGTGTCTATATATTCTCTTCACTGTTTACTACAATCTACAAAAACACCAAACAACAACAACTCAAAGATGAAATCAAACAATCCGTTTTATCAATTGTTGATAAATGTAGATTCAATTCCTCATTAGTATCATGCTTATTGAATATCTTTGAAAAGAATCTGGATCTCTCTCCAACCTATAGTCAAATTACAAATATAGCATTAAAGAGTAATAATCATCCAATGGCTATTATCTTAATTGAAAAGTTATTAAATATTGTATTAAACAGTAACAATACTAGTAGTACAAAGAAAAAGATAAATAATAATGATAAAATAATTGATGAAGCATGGAATTCTTTAAGAGAATTGTATAGAGCATTAAAAGAAGAAGATATTATACTTGGTATATTAGAAAAACAATCTAGTACATCGGAATACACAAAGAAAGCATTGGAATTTGAACTTAAAGGTGATTGGATTCAAATGTTAAAGACCTATGATGAAGCTACTCTTAAATTAGAGGAAGGATCAATAAGTAATATATCAGAGAGTGAAACTAATCTATGGGAGAATGGTAGATTGGATTGTTTAACTAAATTACGTAATTGGACTCATTTAAGAGACAATTTCAATGCATATTATCCAAATCCTATGACTATCTTTGATGATTACAATCAAAGAGAAACTCTGTTCCATTATTACCTTCAATATCACCTCAAAGTAAAAGAGAATTGGCCATCTCTTTATCAATTCATCTCGTCACTTGATCTCCAACAATACCAATTCCTCGAATCAAAGTTCCCTGGCGAATTGGCTTTCTTGGAAATCACTAGATCAGATCATAACAAAGCTCAATATTATATTCAAAAGTTTTATCAAACTTTTAAAGAACAATGGGCAAGTTCACATCCTCTTGCTATTGCATCAAGACACAAGATTCTTCAACCCATTCAAAAGATTGTAGAGATTGAAGAATTCCTTTCCTTATCGTTGTTTTCTATCAATAGTGATACAACTATCAACACCAATCAATTGAATAGTTTATTGAAACAATGGAAACATCGTTATCCATCATTGATGGATGACATTGAGGTATGGGATGACATTGTATCTTTTAGATCTGTTTTATTGGAAAAGATTTATGAAAGATTCTCAACTTCATTTGACTCTGTCACCACAACAGATTCCAAAAACCAAGATCAAGAATCAATTATCAATAAGGTCAAGAGTACTTTAATTCAAGAGAGAGCTGAACTCTATCACAAGATGTCCAAAGGTGCTAGAAAATTGGGAAATGTCGTTGTATCGGAATCCTATTTCCGTCTGTCTGTTAAATCTTATCCAAAGACCAAAGACAACGATCTTGCTTTCCCATTGGTCAGCTCATTGTTGAATATCTATTGCATGAAAGCAAAGAACTCACCATCGCCAATGGAAACCCTAGATCGTTTTGTCAAGGCATTGAAATTCATTGACTCAAAGAAAGATGATGATACCATAGCTAGTTGTAAACAAAATCTTCAAAAGTATCTCATGATGAATGGTGACATACTTTGGGAACTATATCAATTGGATAGAAAGTTGGGATCAGAGTTGGTGTCCGAGTCTCTTAAAAAGAACCAAATCAATGGTTCTTTATGCTCAACATCTATCAATAGACTTCGTGATGAACTGTTCTCTCTGACATTCAAATCCTACAGCGAGTCAATTTCATTATCCAATGACAACAAAAAGAACAATAACAACGACAAGAAACACAAGAGTGCCAATCTCAAGTTTGCCAATTTCTGTGACAACGTCCTCAGAGATAAACAACAAAGTCAAGCAAGTTCTATGTTTAGTGTTGATACAGAGAATATCCAATTGGCTAAATCAACCATTCGTTCAACGTTGGAGGCCATTAGAGAGGAGATACCTGGTGCCATTGATAAGTTCCCTCGTCTTTTAGAGTTACTTACACAATTTGATAAATCCTTTGAAATTATAACAGAATTCAAAGAGCTCATCAATACTATACCCTCCTGGATGTTTATTAGATGGATCAGTCAAATGTTTCCATACTTGGAACTTCCACAAGGCCCTCTTGTCCTTCCAATACTCTTGGAGATTGCTAAATGGTATCCTCAGGCCATCTATTTCCCATTCAAAATCAGTAGTGAACAATTTTCTCCTGTTGCTTTGAAATTATGTGCCCCGTTATCTAATCTCTTGCAACACCCACTCTTGGATTCATTGATTCAAGAGTTTCTTAGACTCACTCATCCAGAACACCGTTTCAAAGACTATATGGAAGAGATGAAAGCATTGTTGAAATCTGCTGCTACAAATGCCGATTCAAAGTCAACAATCACCAAATTGGCTACTGAAATCTACAACGACTGTTTTAATCAAAAGACTGTCAAGGGTGAATATAATCTCAAGTTTGCAAAGGAATGGGAAGCTAAATTTATTCAAAACTTTGGTGCCGATGGATCTAAACTTGTAAAGATGGATGTAAAGAAACTTATGGAATTCGTTGGTGAGATGTCTGGCGGTATGAATAAATCAATGAAACCAACATCCACGGCATCAATGAAACTCAAAGACTTTAGTTTTTGGTTGGCTGAATTTGATAAATCCAATTACTCTTCCTCGCAAGAGATGGAGATTCCTGGTCAATACAGTGGTCTTGCCAAACCACAGCCAGACACTCACATCAAGATCTCTTCTTTTGACACTAATATTCTCGTTATGGGTTCCCTTAGAAAACCAAAACGTGTAAAGATCCATGGTAACGATGAAAAAGATTATCCATTCCTTATCAAAGGTGGTGAAGATCTTCGTCTAGATCAAAGAATTCAACAACTCTTTAGAGTGATGAATGAAATTCTCTCTAGAGATCCAGCAGCCAGTAAGAGAGGATTACGTGTAACAACCTATCAAGTTGTACCAATGACTAGCAAAGTCGGTATCATTGAATGGATCAACGACACTAAACCACTTCGTGAAATCTTGGAAGAACAACTAGCCATTCAAACTAAAATGCCTCGTTCACAAGTGTCAATCTCTCGTTTAGAAGCCACTAAAATCCACAATGACTGGATTCAAGAGTACTCAAAGTACCTTAAAAGCGGTGCTGGTCCTGGTCCTCTTTATCAACAAATGTTTATTCACGCCAATCGTGATAATGCAGTAAAGAAACTTGAAAAACAACATTCCAAAGTACCCTCAGATCTCTTACAAAAAGGTATTTGGGCATTATCATCTAGTCCTGAATCCTACCTCTTTATTAGAAACTCTTTTGCTCGTTCATTGGCTGCATTTTCTATTTGTTCCTATATTATTGGTATTGGTGATCGTCATTTAGAAAACTTTTTAATCAGTCAAAAGGATGGTAGATTGATTGGTATCGATTTTGGACATGCTTTTGGAACTGCCACTCAATTCCTTCCTATTCCTGAACTGATGCCTTTCCGTCTCACTCGTCAATTCACTAGTTTCCTCGCACCACTTGAATCTGTTGGTCTATTGAATCACAGTATGACCTATACTCTCTCTGCATTAGAATCACACAAAGATATCCTTTTATCAACTATGGATGTCTTTGTTAAAGAACCTCTTTTAGATTGGAGTAAATTGGCCAACAGATTAGTCAAAGAACAAGGCAAACATCCAAAAGACACTAAAAATGAATGGTTCCCTAAACAAAAAGTAGCACTTGCTAAAAAGAAATTGGAAATGTATAATCCTGCTTACATCACTCTCGAAGAACTCGGTGGATCAGTCCATCATGGTCTCACCTATGAACCTGCTTTACAAACCATCATCAAAGGTGACATTAAATACAACATTAGAGCTAAAGTCAACAAAGTATGTTCATCAGTAAAAGAACAAGTTGACTGTTTAATTGATCAAGCCTCAGATCCCAATATTCTTTCCAGAACATGGGTTGGTTGGAATGGTGCTTTATAAAATTATTATTATAATAAACAATTCTCTTTTATTTAAAAG
>Ga0256900_1000487_pt1 | contig 12795 bp, 12 predicted proteins | sample MC6MC0688MT_FD_190190 | JGI IMG/M metagenome (GOLD analysis project Ga0256900, IMG submission 190190) | Metatranscriptome of enriched soil aggregate microbial communities from Iowa State University, Ames, United States - MC6-MC0688-MT... | ecosystem: Environmental > Terrestrial > Soil >... | reverse complement strand
TGGAAACATCAAACCCGGTGATATAGAAAATCGTTAATATTTATAGCTACTTAAGCCATAAATGACCAACAGAGCGTCAAAATTGTCATACCTTTGTCAATTGAATTAAAAAGAATACATGAAAAGCAAAACGCTTAAACAGAATAAAGTAAACATTATTACCCTTGGCTGTTCTAAAAACCTGGTAGACAGTGAAGTTTTGAGTGGTCAGTTAAAAGCAAATGAAATCGCTGTCGTACATGAAAATGAACAACACGATCATAATATAGTGGTGGTGAATACCTGTGGCTTTATTGATAAAGCAAAAGAAGAATCCGTGAATACCATACTGGAACAGGTGGCTTTAAAAGAAGCAGGAAAGCTGGATAAAGTATTGGTTACCGGTTGTTTAAGTGAACGTTATCGCCAGGATTTAGCCCTGGAGATCCCCGAAGTAGATGCCTGGTTTGGTACCCTGGAATTACCTTTTATCTTAAAAGAACTGGAAGCAGATTTTAAGAAAGAGCTTTTAGGAGAAAGGTTATTGAGTACGCCTAAACATTATGCCTACCTGAAAATTTCGGAAGGCTGTAACCGTACCTGTTCTTTTTGTGCTATTCCTTTAATGCGGGGCACCCACGTTTCCAGGCCCATTGAAGACCTGCTTACAGAGGCGAAACACCTGGTAAAGAATGGCGTTAAAGAAATTATGCTGATTGCCCAGGAGCTGACTTATTATGGTCTCGACTTGTATAAAAAACGCGCTTTGGCCGAATTGCTGGATCAAATGGCACAAATTGAAGGCCTGAAATGGATCCGCCTGCATTATGCTTACCCGACCAAATTCCCGATGGAGATACTGGAAGTGATCCGCAAACATGATAATATTTGTAATTACCTGGACATTCCTTTGCAACACTGCAGCGATAAAATGCTGAAGGCGATGAAGCGCCAGATCACCCGCCAGGAAATGATCGACCTGATCAATAAAATCCGGGAAGAAGTACCGGGTATTGCTATCCGTACGACAATGATCACCGGTTTCCCGGGCGAGACAGAAGAAGATGTAGAAGACATGAAAGCCTTCTTAGAAGAAATGCAGTTTGAGCGTGTGGGCATTTTCACCTATTCTCATGAAGAAAATACGAGCGCTTATGAACTGGAAGATACCCTGAGCAGTGAAGAGAAAGAAAAAAGGGCACAGGAGATCATGGAAGTACAGCAGGAAATCTCTTATGCTAAAAACCAGGATTACATTGGTCGCGAAATGATGGTACTGATCGATAAGATTGAAGCAGGCAGGTATATTGCCCGTACGGAGTTTGACAGCGTGGAAGTAGACAATGAAGTGATCATTAATACAGACGAAGATTTACCGATCGGTGATTTTGTAAAAGTGCGCATTACAAAAGCTTACGATTACGACCTGGAAGCAGAACTGGTAGATGAAAATTAATAAGTATTGGAAATTATGAAATGGATTGAATTAAACGATATAACGCAACTGGATGAAATAGCTGCGGCTTCACAGGCTAAAGCACAGATTATTTTCAAACACAGTACCCAATGTAACATCAGCGCGGATGCTTTAGCAGAAATGAACGGCTTTGAAGGCGAAGCCTGGTACCTGGACCTCCTGGCCCACCGGGATATTTCCAACCAGATCGCGGAACAATTCGTGATAAGACATCAGTCGCCACAGGTGATCATTTTAAAAAATAATGAAGTGGTGTATCACGAATCGCATTGGCGTATTAAGGCAGAATTAGTACAGGAAGCTAGTACTTCATAAAATAGGAGTTTATACGCTCCATTTATAAAAGCGTATCCAAATTTGCAAAAGACCTAAAATTTCATTTAGGTCTTTTTTTATAAAGGGACCAGATGATAGTAAAAATAGGCAATTATAACAGCTTGCTTTAAGCCTGGGAAGCGACAACGAATATTCTTCAGAAAGCCCCGAATAGTCGTTGTACCTTGCCGAATACTCATCTTTCAAAAATACAGTTCATATTCTTTTATTTTTGAAAGAGAAAAACAACCAGGGCCTTCGAAAATACACGAAGGTTCTTGTTGTGCATAACAATAATCACAAACATAAACGCTTAAAAATGAAAAGAATAATATTGCTACTGATTGCTTTATTGAGCATCACCTTTGCACAGGCACAAACGATTGAATCCAGCACCAGAAGCACCATAGGAAAAATTAAAAGCGACGGCACTATTGAAAACAGTAGTGGCTCCACTATTGGTTACATCAAAAAAGATGGCACTATTGAGAAAAGCAATCGCTCTACGATTGGTTATATTAAAAGCGATGGCACCATAGAAAACAGTTCCCGCTCTACGATCGGTTATGTAAAGAAAGACGGTACCGTAGAAAACAGTAGCCGCTCTACCATAGGTTATATCAAAGAGGATGGAACGGTAGAAAACTCCAGCAGAAGCACCATAGGTTATGCCAAAGGCATCAAAAAAGAATGGGTAGCCGTGGTGTATTTCTTTTTTAAATTTTAGAGCTCCTATAAGAACTTTAGGCACTCTGGCACTACTGATCCATACGCATACAGTCGCATTGCATTAAATAAGATGAAAAAACTGACACAAGAAAGAAAGCAACAATTGTTTGAATTGCTTGTCGAAAAAGAATTGATTCCGGGCTTATTTGATAAATACCTGGACACCTATATGTCCAGTAAAGAAATTGTTGAAGCTTTGCTGGTTCATGGTGTAAATCCCGATTATTTTCATCCGTATTTCCAGGTGCCCATTCTCGCTTTGGCAGAAAGTAGAAATGAGGTTGATGCCTTTTTATTATTGCTTGATTACGGTGCCAATCCGAATGTCACATCCAGTACTGATGGAACAAAAGCTAATATAATCCACAGCATGACCTTGGCGCAAGAGAACAAATACAACCGAAAGATGTTCAAAGCCTTGCTCAAAGCAAAAGTCGATTTCAATATACTGAATCCAACTACCGGACAAAGCATTTTGATTGATTTGTTGACCTATTCTCCACTGGCAACGGACAAAATAAAAACCATTTTGGCACACGGTGCAGATCCGCATCTGAAAAACAGCAATGGTGATTCCATTTACGATTTGATGGATCGTAACGAAATCAAAATCATCGATTCCGTAAAAGAATTATTGAATACGTACCGAAAGTAACGGACCATGGAACACAAAATTATCTTACCGTTTTTTACCGACGAAAAATTCGCCGATAATCCTTTAACGCTCATTAATTGCATCGCTTATTTGCCGCGCAGCAATGGAAAACATTTGCTGTTGATGGCGAATTATACCGAATTGTATTTGTTCCAATACACCAAAGATTTCGTCTTTGAAAAGGAGATTCCGGTAACTGAAGTTTTAAATGGCTTCAGGCAATTCAACGAATCCCGGGAATTTGCTTTGAGCGAAAGTGCTTCCGGACAAATCATCATTTCGGGTCCTGCTAATCGTTGCTACATCATCGATGAAGCAGGAAACATAGATCCGGCTTCTTATACCGCAACGGTAGTAGATACCAAAGGAAGTGCCCATGATCTTTTTCCACAAAAGCAAGAAGCGGCAGCAAAAAATTTGTATTGCAATGCGACCCTTTTACCGCAGTCCAATCGTTTGGTAGCCCTGGTTGATAGCGAAATGGGATACGTTTACAACGAGGGCAAGCGACGTGGTGACTTTATCGTAATTTCGGACGCTCCTTTTGATGATGCAACACAACGACCACAGTTGAAATTACTGGCTGCATTGAACAAAAGACCAAGCGCACATTACGAGACCGATTTTCCCGGAATCGAATGGAAAGAGGGGAAAACCATTCATCGCGACGATACATTTGAAGACAATTTGATCGCAAGTATTCGATTGAACAATAAAATGGCTTTCTTCGATCCATGGATTGGCAACATTTATCCGCTAACGGAATCCTTATTGTTAGTTCCTGTTTATGATAAATTCCGTAGAATGAGTGCTGATACTTGTTTCCTGTTGCTCAACACGGATGGAACGGTACTCACCCAATTGCAAGGCATTGAACCGGATCATATAAAGTTGGGAAAATTGGAAGAGTTTCATTTTGCAATTAACGCCCAGGAACAAATCATTTATTTCAAAGGAGAAAATATCCTTTACTTATTTGGATTCGATGGCACTTGCCTGGATAAAATTAGTTTAGAAGGTGCTTCAAAACCTTTAGCGGCTTTTCAATTGATAGGACGTACCAACAATGGCAACCTCTTGTTTTTTGACAGAAAGAATTTCCATTTCCTGCAAATACCTTTCTTAAAACCATTAGATAGCAACAATGCTGCACAGATTGAACATGCGGTCGCAGCGTACAAAAAGCACAAATTAGCAAAATCCAAAGCAACTCCTAAAAAACCAAAAGACGACAAGCATATTTCGCTTCATAAAGTGGATCATCCGGAGATTATTGCCAATAACTTTGAATGGCTCAAAGAAAAATTCGATCGATCGGTAGAAAAATCCAAACAGACTTTCCGTTTTTTATTGTTTGCTTTCCGGGATGCAAAAGAATTGCTTCAAATGTCGGTGTTGCAACAAACTGCATTCGCAACACAACAAAAATGGTTCCGCTACGGACTGAATAGCTTCAGTGAATTTGCACGTTTGATTCATTTTGAAGGAGCAACAAAAGAAGCTGTTACAGATGAAAATGGTCCTTTTGAAATTCTTGTAGAACCATGTGGTGAATACGGAAGCGTAATGCATGCTTTGTTATGGGCGGTCATTGCACGTGATACCGAGCAGCAAAAAATCATTGCGAACAGCCCGATAAAAAATTGGATTTACAATGCCGATGACTGGGACAAAAAATCGTTTGTGACAAGTTATTTAAGGTTGATGCAAGCCTATTTTCTCACAGGAAATTTTAGTAACACTTTATACGAAGAAGTTCAAATTGATGTCGAAAAATACAAATCTTCCATTGGTCCGGATGTGAAACAAAAATTTGGCATCTACCAAATAAGTCGCTTTTTGAATGCATTCAAAAGTCTGGTCGAAAACAACGAAGCAGAATTCCATCATAATTATGTTTTGGCACTTCAGGCACACAAAGAAGTCTGGAGTTAGAAGAAAGCTTTAAATCGTGGAGGAACGCCTTTGTGCAGAGAAGACGATGGATTTTTGTCCTGGAGTTGTACCGCACTGGCAGCAATGGCTTATGACAAAGGTTGGCAATTGGAACTTACATCCGATTATGTACCACAATTCATGGTGGATGGAAGTATTAACAGCTAATTTTAAACAAAAACGTAATGACTATAGAAGGAATAAATACAGAAGGAAAAATGAAATATTCAATTCGTTACAAATAGCAACTAAAAAAAGTAAAAGCATCCCATGAATACCAACAATAAAAACATATCTATTTATTCCATTTCGGATATTTTCCCGGTGTTTGAATACCTGCACAACCAGATTGGCCTTTCATCTGATCGATTTAAAGCTCAAAATAAAATTGCACGTACGATCTGGCTGGCCATACGAATAGACGGAGAAATAAAAAACGGAGGTATAGAACAGCTATTTTCTAATTTGGGTGAAGATTTTGACGCCAGTTGCATGATTGAAGTATTGGAAAACATCAAGAGCGAAAAAGGGCTGAAAATTATCCGGAAGTTCATTGATTTTATCCATCAGACCGACCGTCATCGCCAATCCTTCTATACAGGAAAGCAAAAGGTAAGCGGGTTCAACAAAACACTCAAAAAACTACACAATGAATTGAGCGACGAATACTACAGCATCGACCCAAGTGTAGAAGCCTTAGTTGTTCAATACGCAGAAGCCAACTGGCGTAATGATGATTTCCAGGAAGCGATCAAAGATGTTGTTTTTGAATCCAAAGAAAAAGACGAATCCGAATTGATTGGAGATTTAAATCAAGCCATCAAAAGTGGTAACGTAACGACTATTAAGAAGATCTTAAAAAATCTAAAATCGGTCAATCAGGCTTGTCCGTACGGCTTTGTTCCTTTACTCGAATTGGTGTACCTCTCCGATAGTGCTAAAAAAATAGCTATCGCTCAATTGCTCATCGATCATGGAGCTGATCTTAATTTCAGGGATCAATACCAAAATTCGGTATTGCATAAAACAGCTGGCCAGGACAAAAAAACAGAATTCATGGCATTTTTACTCGACCAGGGAATGGACGTCAACCTCAAAGATGATTTTGACAACACGCCTGTTTTCGAAGCCATGTATAGCCCGGAAATGTGCCAGCTATTAATCGATCGCGGTGCAGATTTAACCTTGAAAAACAGAAATGGCTATACGCCTTTATCAAAAATGCTGGAACGGTATTACGGTTGGTATGGCAATAAATTTGCAAAAGAGTACCAACCTCCGGTAAAGAAGGTAATTGATGTTTTACTGGCTGCCGGAGCTACCTTTAGTTCTGAGATCTTAATTCACGAAATGACCGAACTGGCCAAGTTTGCAGAAGATCCGAAAATGATGAAGCACTTGCTACAACAGGCTTCCGTAAAAAATGCCCCTGAATTTCAAGCCGACTATCATAAATGGTCTGCCGTATTCGAGGCAAGTTTAAAAGGCAATCTCGAATGCCTGAAGTTATTAGCAGCTAAAGGAGCGTTTTTAAACCAGGCATTAGATGGTGGGCCACATTACGCAACCAAAACATTCTGTGGAGCTACACCCATGAATGTCGCATTGAACGATGAGGTCCGTACCTTTCTTGCTACTCAAAAAGCACTGCCTGGAGCAAGAACCGCTTATTCGTTGTTTTTAGAAACCAGGGGTAACGATGCAGCAACAGTCGTTGAGCTGATTCAGCAACTAAAAAATACAGACCATGAGGCAGCGGTAACACACTATCAGACGGTAAAAAAGACAATGGACGAAACTTTCGAGGAAATTGACGGCAAATATTTCATATACAGACCCTTGTTTTTGACAAGTGTCAAAAACGAAGCAGAAGCCAGGGCCATCGAAGCACAATTTAAAAAATACGATTGTGAACTGACGATGATATAAACCTACCGTGCAAGCTGAAAATCACTAAGAGTAGGTATTATTACATTTAAAAAGACAAAAAAGTATGAAAAAAATTTCAGGATTAGTAGTAGCCGTTATAGCCATTTCAAGTTTATTAGTTGCTTGTGGTGCGCCTAAGCAAGCAAGACAATTTATGTTCTTCAATTCGAGTGATAAAGAGTTGCGACTCGTAGTTGAAAGAAATGGACAATATGAAGTAGAAAGAAAAGTACCCGCTCACAGCAATGCCCCTGAATACATTGAAATAGGAGCAGTGGATTTAATGGTTTTCGATGGAGAAGAATGTATTGCGCTATTTGAAAAATACCAGATCACGAAAGACAGCAGCAGTAAATATACGTGTTTGGATATGACTGGTAAAGTGAAGTATGCAGTAGTGTCCACCTCCTATTTATACGAAGCTAATAGTAGCCTGGCACAATCTATTGCTGATGCAGGTGGAAAAACTTTAGAATTCTTAGGACCGCTTAGAGGCGGTGAAGAATTTTTCGAACTGGACTTTGCTCCCATTTGGCCCTATGAAAAATTACCCAATAAAATTGGGGCAATGGAGACGAGTTGGGCTTTGGTACCGGTTTATACAGACATAACGGACCAAAAAGAATTATCTGTTTATGCAGATAAGTACTTAAGAAGCTGAGGTACGAAGTAAACAAATGCTCTTGTTGTACCATTTGCAGGTACTGAATTGTACAACAACACTATTTCGAAACAGGTAAATAAGAAAAGTAAAAAAAATGAAAAAACCGGTTAAAATAGGATGTCTTATCTTTTTAGTGATTGGCTTGGCATTAATTATAGGTCAGTTTATTTGGAAATGGAAAGAAGGCCCAACTCAGGCATTTGCTTTTCTAAATACAGCAGACGTAAGCCGTTCGGTAACATTTGAAAAAACCGGACCGGATGGAACATTAGAAAAAATATACACCATTAATAATAAGTTAGCCAATAATCAATTTTCCTACCATCAAGTTCCTCCGGGGAATTATCAGGTTACCATATGGAATGATGATAAAAGTGAGCTGAAAACTTTTGACTTCCCGGTAATCCTGAATGATCCGGACAAAACCAATCATCAGCCCTTTCGTTTAGACATCGCATTGGATAAAGTATATGCGGTTGTTAATCTGAATGTCTTGTATGAGGGGGAAACATTTGCCTCGTTTATGTCAAAAGCAGCGGGCACCCATCAAACAAAGTTGCAGTTTGAAAAGTTTTACGATGGCAGTAAGCCTTTTTATGTTGCCGATGAATATACCATGAGAACCTTTGTAGACATCGACGACAAAATACCTTCAGAGGTAAAATATGGTGAACTGGTGTATGGTTTATTTGCTTTTCCAAGGTCACTTCCCAAAGACCAGATAGAGGCAGCAATTGTAGCACAAATTAAATCCAAAATAAAATAATTAAACCATCATTCCTTGTAGATGAACAGGGAATATTATAAATAAGCATAAAAAATAAATTATGAACACAACAACAGCAATTACACGCCAGTTAGATAAAAATGTGGATACCAAAACCGCATTGACGCAGGTAACGTCTGCAACACTTGCCACATTAAATGCAAAATTTGGTAGTGAATATACGGTAATGGCGGGCAACTTCCCGGATTTAGATAAAGATTGGACACACGATATTAAAGTGCGTAAAGGCAATAAAATAGGCGCTGAAGTGACCTTAAAATGGGAAAAAACAAATGCCAATATCGTAACATTAGAGGTGGATGATTCCTCAAAAATGGGTAATCAAATTACCTATATCACATTGCTAGTTTTTCTTGCTGTGGGTGCTTATATAGGTTACAACGATATGGAACCACTTGCATTTTTGCCAGGACGTAAAATAGCTGCCGGATTAGGTGGCTTAATAGGATTGATACCAGGAGTGATTATTGTGTCGGTGTTAAAATCTATGCTGTTAAAGAATGAGAAAGAACAAAACAAACAATTGGTTGCCGAAGTAAGACAAGCTATCCAGGATTAATAGCACCGAAGTTTTATGGCTGCTCTTTTCTTCAATTATTTAGATACTATAAACGTTTGTAGATAGGATGAATCGATTAAATGACCGATATAAACTGGATTAATGCGCTATATTATTTAAGAAGTCTAATTCTGACCGTTAGGATATGACAACAAAAAAACTTCTGGAAAAAAAAGACTGGAACTATTACGTTTATGAAGATGACCATACAATTCAGTTGTCTGTACCCATTCCTAAACCGACACCAGGATTCGATGTACTGCATACATTGAACGAGTCAGAAAAAGAACAATATTTAAATAAAGGGATAACAACATTAGAAAGTAGCATGTTACTTTGGATAAAAAATTTTTTACTCACCAAAAGTCATTTTCTAAAAGGCGGAACAATACAATTGACCGAAGAATTGCAAACTGTTTTTGAAAACAATAGGATCATAGAAATCAGAACCAAAAACACAGGTTATTTAGAAGGCAAAGACGAAATCAACCAACTATTGCAAGTTGTACAAGAATATGACAGCAAAGGGAATCCAACTGTTATCTATGCTTGTTCCAACGCAGAAAAGAAGAAGTGGGAACAAGTTATATACTAAGAGTATGCTTACTACTAATTACTAAAATGAGTGAAGTGTTATTAGTGCTATTTGAGGAATTAAAAATAGTAAAACAATGAAAAAAGAAGATTTTATTGGTGTTTGGAAATTAGTGTCTTATGGAAACGTTGTTACCTCACAAACGCACTTGGTCGTAAAAGAAAATATGCTTTGGGAGGTAGATCCTGACAGAGTTTATTATGAAAACAAAAAAGGGCCGGAAGTCGGTTACATCTTCGAAGAAGGAACGCCTGCAAAACTAAGTCGGCATGATGGATTCAAATACCTGGTAGAAAAAAGAGGAGAGCGATTATTCATGAAATTGGGTTCTTCGTATGGAAAATTTCCTGAAAGTTTTGCAGACCATGGAATGTTAGGCGAATTTGTTTTAGAGGAATCATCCATAGCTAAAACACTTGAAAACCTTCCGGAAAAAGTAGCGGTAGAAGAATTGAGAGTAAAAGGATTAGGTACTTTAAAATTTGACAACAACTTAGATTGGTGGGCAACAAGAGCAAAATTTCAAGGCAAACAAGTGAAAATTTGTATTTCTATAGAGGGAGATAAATTCATCTCATTTGACAAGTCGAAACAAACCTTAAAAGAACTGGAAGCCTTCCACTTTGAACAAATTGCAGCGGACCGATTACTAAAGCTGTACAATGAAACATGGAACGAAAGCAAAAAGAGTATTTCATCTGAAGACTTTGTGAAAAAAGTATCCGTGAAATCTGTTACATTGGAAACCGATGGAGGCGCTGCTATTTACCTCAAAGATGGAAAATTATTTCTTGGACATTCCATAGAAATCTTTATTGATAGCAATCTAGAAATAAGCAATGTTGGCATTGTTTGATAGAAACCTAATATTTATAAGAGATAAAAAACAACGATGGTCTTGTAAGAAGTAAAAAAACCATGTTTTGATTTACTCAAAGAAAAGCCAGTTGCGCTTGGATATAAACCAATAAGAAAGGATTTCAATTTACAAATTTGAATGATTTAGGTTTTGAAGCAATCAGTTTTGGTACTGTAGAATATACCAACTTGAAAATCTATAAAGTTTACATTCATGTCTGTGTGCGGATAGATGTCATAGAACAATTAAAAGAACATTTCATTAAGTTTTTTGACGAGCGTTCAAATTCAGCAACGCAACCTGCAACATCAATTGCAGTACGTTCATAGCTAACCTGAAACTGGCATTTGAAATCAAAACAACCGAAGAGTAACAATTGCGTTAGTATCTTATCCAAGACCTGCATATGCCCGAAAATCAGCAATAGGAATTGAACGCATACCCGGATACTATAAGCCTATTTAAACAAAACAGAAAACACATGAAATATCCGATCCCTTATAGAAAAAAGGATAAATGGGGCTTTTCAGATGTAGAGAAGCAACTAGTGATTGATTGCAGGTATGATGAAGTTATTTATCCATTCAGCGAAGAAAACTTTGATCTGGCTTTGGTGCAAATTGCCGGCAAACAATGTTGGATAGACACTACAGGTAATCAGCTATCACCGCTTGCAGACAATGTATTTTCATTTACCCCAAATGAGATATCAGTCATCATTCTGGATGATAAAAATGTAGAAGGGAGACAATCAATAGAAAATTGCCTGTTCATCAACCGCTTTGGAGAAAGTGCATTTAAACTTCCGGCTATAACTGCAGATGGCTTCCGAAATGACAAGTGTATTGTTCTTTTTCCAAATCGTAAATACGGAGCAATAAACGCAAAAGGAAGTATTGTTGTGGAACCGGAATTTGAAAACTTTGAAGCCATTTTTGATGCATTAGGAAGACCCTATTTTACAGACAGGAATGAAAAGCCGGAGCAAAATCAGGAGTTGATAAAATTTGAAGCAGAACGTTACTTCGGGTTTAAAGACAAGGAGGACAATGTAGTTTTTGACCCTCACTATTTTTCTGCCAGCGATTTTAACGAGGGAACTGCCATGGTGGCAAAATGGGCTAAAGCATTTTATCATATAAATAGGAATGGAGAAAAATTGTATAGCAAAGAATACTACTACGGCTTTAATTACAACAACGGGATTGCTAAAGTAGTATGCGATATGCCAGACGTTACCCCCTTTATGCACGAGCGCTGGGGTGTGGACTACTATATTCCGCTAAACGCCAGGTGGGGATATATTGACAAAAAAGGACAAGAATTCTGGGAAGACGAATAGGTATAAAACAAAAATTTATTGCCAATCACTACTGATTACCAGCCGCAATATAGGCTAGCCGGCAGTATAAATAACCGGCCAGATCTTTATGCAATATGGACAAACAAAAAAACAATTTTGTGAATAAAAAAAATAAAAGATAGTTTTGCCTACTCAGTGAAACCATTGAACAACATATCACGCCTCCCATTCTTCAGCAATTATTATTACGGAATAATAACGGCCCGGGCTGGCTATGTACCTATGTTGAATAGATCTGCAACATAACTTTATTTACATAACCTCGAAGCCCGGGCATTTACGCCCGGGCTTTTTTATTTTCAAAAAACCGAAACGATGCAATCATTAAAACAAAATACAGCCATCATCCTCCCTGAAAATGGACTGGCAACAAAGCTGCAACAAGCGGCCAAAGAGAACCGGCCCCTGGTCATCAAACTGGGCTTTGACCCTACCGCCCCGGATCTGCACCTGGGCCATGCCGTAGTATTGAAAAAGCTCCGGCAGTTCCAGGACCTGGGCCACCAGGTAGTGATCCTGGTAGGTAGCTTTACGGCAAGGATCGGTGACCCGACCGGCAAAAATAAAAGCCGGAAACCCTTATCCCAGGAAGCCGTACAGCAAAATGCCGCCACTTACCTGGATCAATTGTCCAAAATAATTGATACTGAAAAGGCACAAATTTTATTTAACGATGCCTGGCTGGAACGGTTCTCTTTTTCTGAAGTCATCCAGCTTCTATCGAATGTAACACTAGCACAACTCATGCACCGCAACGATTTCAATAAACGTTATACGGAAAATACCCCAATTGCCCTGCATGAACTGGTATACCCTATTCTACAGGGTTTTGACTCGGTACATATCAAGGCAGACATTGAAATGGGCGGCACCGATCAATTGTTTAACTGCACTATGGGCCGGCAACTACAAGAGCATTTTGACCTGGACCCGCAAATCGTGATCTGTA
>Ga0256900_1000481_pt1 | contig 12907 bp, 13 predicted proteins | sample MC6MC0688MT_FD_190190 | JGI IMG/M metagenome (GOLD analysis project Ga0256900, IMG submission 190190) | Metatranscriptome of enriched soil aggregate microbial communities from Iowa State University, Ames, United States - MC6-MC0688-MT... | ecosystem: Environmental > Terrestrial > Soil >... | reverse complement strand
TTTCCCGGGAAGCGGGTCCTTTTGAACATTGCCTGCCGGCTAGGCCAGCAGTGAAGGCTTGAGCTTCTGCAAGCGTCCGAGAAGGCCATTAATGAAGGCCGGCGACTCGTCTGTGGACATCGTCTTGGCCAAGGCGACGGCCTCGCTGACGGCTACACCGTCAGGGACTTCGTCGTTGTACAGCAGTTCCCACGAACCGATACGAAGGATAATCCGGTCCACGGACGGCATCCGCTCCAAGGTCCAGCCCTGCGCGTACGTCTCAAGGAACTCATCAATGGTTTCCTGCATGGAGACCACGCCTTCGATGATTTCCACCGTGTAGGGGTTGATCACGAGGTCTGTCTTCTCCCGACGCGCCTTGAGCGCGTCAAAAGCCGAGACGGAACGCTGCTCCGCTTCGAAAAGTACTTCCAGTGCCCTGCTACGGGCTTTACCGCGTGCGCTCACTAGTCGTTGACCCGGCCCAGGTAGCTGCCGTCGCGGGTGTCGACCTTGACCTTGGTGCCCTGCTCAACGAACAGCGGTACCTGGATCTCGTAGCCGGTTTCAACAGTGGCAGGCTTGGTGCCTGCGGAGGAGCGGTCACCCTGGAGGCCGGGCTCCGTGTAGGTGATTTCGAGGACAACGCTCGGGGGCAGTTCGATGTAGAGCGGCGTGCCCTCGTGGATGGCGATATTGACCATCTGGTTCTCAAGCATGAAGTTGGTGGCATCGCCAACCGTTGCACCGGAAACGGTGATCTGGTCGTAGTCCTGCGTGTCCATGAAAACGAAGTCTTCGCCGTCCTGGTACAGGTACTGGTAGTCGCGGCGGTCAACCGTGGCGGTTTCAATCTTCAGGCCGGCGTTGAATGTCTTATCGACCACCTTGCCGGACATGACGTTGCGCATTTTGGTGCGGACGAAGGCGCCGCCCTTGCCCGGCTTGACGTGCTGGAACTCAATGATGTTCCAGAGCTGGCCCTCGAGCTTCAGTACGGTCCCGTTCTTGATGTCGTTTGTGGTTGCCACTCGTATCCTCTGGTTAATCGCACTGGTTCTAGCTGCCAGCTATCTATGCCAAGCAGGCGTGCCAATCGGCGCGCCAGCGCGTATTTATCAAAAATCCAAAAACCATTCTACCGGCAAATCCGGTCGCGGCTTGCGGGCGGCGTGATCGGAGGTCCCTAAGAGGCCAGTTCCAGCACGTTCCTGGCCCGCTGCAGAGCCACCGCGGACGAGTAGATCAGCGCGGCATCAGCAGCCATCGCCACCCGCAGGTCCAAGGCCTTGGCGAACTCTTCCGAGGCCGCCAGGGCGTTCCCGCTGACGAAGTACGCACGGCCGAGGTACTGGTGAACGATCGCTTCCTTTGAGCTGCCCTGGACGTCGTGCAGCAAGTGCTTGAACAACTGCACTGCGCGGTCCAGGCGGTGGGTGGCCCGGTGCACTTCGGCTTCGAAGATCCGGAGTCGGAATGATTCGGGATCCTTATACCGCGCCTCGGCCAGGAGCTCAGCGGCTTCCTTTGGCTGGTTGTCGAGCAGGAGGGCCATGATCCGGTCCGCCGGATCCTCGGAGGCCGCCAGGGCGGACTCCATTGCTTCTTCATTGACGACAACGGGAAGCAGCGTATCCGGGTTCATGCGGACCCCCGGGAATCCGGCTGTCGGCCAATCGCTCACGCCGTCCTGCAAAGCGATGGTCATGACGCGATTTCCTGGTAGGCGGCAAACAAGAGGGAGGTGTCGGGAACTTCCAGGATGCCCGGCTTGGCTATGCCATCAAGGACAACGAAGCGCAGAAGGTCCCCACGTGACTTCTTGTCCCGGCGCATGCCATCCAGCAACCCCTGCCAGCGGTCCCTGCGGTAGGTGATCGGCAGACCCAGGCTCTCCAGGATGGTGCGGTGCCGGTCGGCGTCAGCATCGGACAAGCGGCCCACGCTGCGTGACAGCTCGGCCGCGAACATCATGCCCACCGACACAGCGGCACCGTGGCGCCATGAGTAGCGTTCAACGAGTTCGATGGCGTGGCCCAGTGTGTGGCCGTAATTGAGGATCTCGCGAAGGCCCGATTCCTTGAGGTCCTGGGACACTACGTTGGCCTTGACGGAGATGGCCCGCTCAATGAGTTCACGGACAACGTCCGAGCCCGCATCCATGGCCGCGTCAGTCTTGTTCTCCAGCAAATCCAAGATGACGGGGTCGGCGATGAAACCGCATTTAATAACTTCGGCCATGCCGGAAATGAGCTCATTCTTTGGCAGCGTCTGGAGCGTGTCGAGATCTACAAGCACGGCGGCCGGGGGGTGGAAGGAGCCCACGAGGTTCTTGCCCTCGGCGGTGTTGATTCCGGTTTTGCCACCCACCGAAGCATCCACCATGCCCAGGAGGCTGGTGGGCATGTGGATGACCTTGACGCCGCGAAGCCACGTGGCTGCGACAAAGCCCGCGAGGTCGGTAACAGCTCCGCCGCCCACGGCAACGATTGCGTCCGAACGGGTGAAATCGTTTTGGCCCAGCACCTGCCAGCAGAACGCGGCAACCTGGATGTGCTTGCCTTCCTCGGCGTCCGGGATCTCCGCCGTCAGCGCAGTGAACCCGGCAGCCTCCAGCTCGTCACGAACGGTGTCCCCCGTCAGGCGCAGGGCACGGGGGTGAATGACCAACACCCGTCGAACGCGCTCACCAAGTTTGGCAGGCAGGGAATCCAGAAGGCCACGGCCCACCACGACGTCGTAGTTTTCGCTGGCGGCCTGGCCAGTCACCTTGATGACCGTTGCTTCGTTGCTCACTTTTCAACTTCCTGTTTCAAGGCTGCATGCTCGCGCAGCCGCGCCTCCAACTGGAGGCCGATTTCCGCCACGGAGCCTGAACGCACATCAATGACCAGGTCCGCGAGACGTTCGTAGACGGGACGCCGGGTTGCAAACAGCAATTCCCAGCGTTCCATGGCATCGCCCTGCAGCAAGGGCCTTCCCGTGTTGCGCGCAATCCGGTCCGCGACCGTTTCCGCGTCACACTCCAGGTAAACCACAGTGCACTCCCCCAGCACTTGCTGGGTGCCGGTGTCCAGGACGGCTCCGCCGCCAAGGGAGATGATGGCCGGCTGCGCCTTGGCGGACTCGATGGACTTCGCTACGGCACGTGCTTCGATTTCACGGAACGCATGTTCCCCACGGCCAGCGAAAATATCTGCGATGCTGCCATGCGCGGCAACAACCACTGCGTCGGTGTCCACGAAGGGCAGCCCCAACTGCTGCGCGAGTTGCTGGCCGATGGCCGACTTGCCGACGGCCATGGGGCCCACCAGGACAACTGGACGGCCATCCAGGATAGCGGGGACCACTACCGGCCGACCGAGTCCAGGGTGGCCGGGATGCTGTCGAGGTAGCTTTGCAGGTTGCGCTGCGTTTCGGCAACGGAGTCGCCACCGAACTTCTCGGCAATGGCTTCGGCGAGAACCAAGGCAACCATGGCTTCGGCAACGACGCCGGCCGCGGGCACCGCACAAACGTCTGAACGTTGGTGGTGGGCCTTGGCGGGTTCCCCGGTGCTGACATCGATGGTGCGAAGCGCACGGGGAACGGTGGCGATCGGCTTCATGGCAGCGCGGACCCGCAGGACCTCGCCAATGCTCATGCCGCCCTCAATGCCACCGGCCCGGTTGGTCTGGCGGACAATCCTGCCGTTTTCGTCCTTGAGGATCTCATCATGGGCGGCGGAACCGCGGCGGGCAGCGGTAAGGAAGCCATCGCCAACTTCCACGCCCTTGATGGCCTGGATACCCATCAGTGCTGCGGCCAACCGCGAGTCGAGCCGGCGGTCCCAGTGCACGTAGCTCCCCAGTCCCGGCGGAAGCCCGTAGGCCAGTACTTCGACAACGCCGCCCAGGGTTTCGCCTTCCTTGTGGGCAGCATCCACCTCCGCAACCATCGCGTCGGAGGTTTCGCGATCGAAGCAGCGCAGGGGGTCGGCGTCAAGCGCCAGGACATCCTTCGGCAGCGGCAGCGGCCGGCCTTCGGGAACTGTCACGCTGGCAATGGACACAGTGTGGCTGACCAACTCCACGCCCAGCTGCTTGAGGAACTGGGCCGCGACGGTGCCAAGGGCAACGCGCGTGGCGGTTTCCCGCGCACTGGCGCGCTCAAGGACCGGCCGGGCCTCGGCGAAGCCGTACTTCTGCATGCCCGTGAAATCGGCGTGGCCCGGACGGGGACGGGTCAAGGGGGCGTTGCGGGCCTGGTCGGCGAGAACTTCAGGGTCAACGGGATCGGCAGCCATGATCTGCTCCCACTTGGGCCACTCAGTGTTGCCCACCTGGATAGCGACCGGGCCGCCTTGGGTCAGGCCGTGCCGGACGCCACCCATGATGGTGACCTCGTCCTGCTCGAACTTCATCCGGGCACCACGGCCGTAGCCCAGGCGGCGACGCGCCAGCGCGTCGCGAATCTGCCCACTGGTGAGTTCAACACCGGCGGGCACGCCTTCAACAATTCCGATCAGAGCCGGACCATGGGATTCACCGGCAGTCAACCAACGCAACATATAACCAATCCTGCCATGTAAGGCTTCTAGAACACCCGTCGGGGAAGCCCGACTGAGTCGCACATCACATCTATGACGGCGGCATCCACGTCACAGCCGCTGAAGCGCCTGATCTGCTCCGCCGCCTGGTACATCAGCATCTCCAGCCCCGGGACAACCGCTCCCCCATGGCCGCGCCACACTTCGGCGAGGCGGCTCGGCCAGGGATCGTAGGCGACGTCCAGAAGCACGCCCGCCCCTGTTCCGGGCAACGCCGCAAGCTCTTCAGCCAACGCGTCGGCCGCACGCGGCGGGAAGGTGGAGATCACCAGATCCGTTCCGGCAATGGCGGTGGCTGCTTGCGTCAACGGCCGGACAGCAAGGGAAATTCCGACGGCGGCCGCAGCTGCTTCCGCTTCACCGGCACGTCCCGCGTCGCGGACAAAGACGTCCACGTGGCTGGCACCAAGTTCGCGCGCGGCGGCGACCGCCGCAGCAGAGGTGCCGCCACCGCCGAGGATGGCGGCGTGCGGAGTCGATGCAACGCCCGCGTACCGGACCGAATCAACGATCCCCGCGACGTCAGTGTTGTATCCCACCCGACGAACTGTTCCGCCGTCGTGCTCGAAAACCACGGTGTTGATGACGCCCAACTGGGCGCCCGCCCCGCGGACTTCGTCGACTTCCTGGACCATGGCCGACTTCAGCGGCATGGTCACCGACAAACCACACCACGATTCGTCACCGCGCAGCGATGCCATGAACGCCGGAAGACCGGGAACGGTGACATCGATGGCCGAGTAGTCAATGTCCACGCCAAGCTTGGCGTAGGCGGCACTGTGCAGCGCTGGGGACTTCGAATGTGAAATCGGATGCCCCAGGACTGCGGCACGACGACTCACACACACCGTCCCGCATTGGCCTGGCACCACGCGTTGTATTGCTCCACATAGGTCAAGTGCTCAGCCAGCGTCTTGGAGAACTTGGTCTCCTTGGTGTCCAGGTTGATCGTCACCCAGTACATGTAGTCGTTCGGGGTCGGCTTGGCCGCGGCGTCGATCGCAGTCTTCCCCGGTGAACCAATGGGACCCACGGGCAGCCCGACGTTCGCGTAAGTGTTGTACGGGTTGGACTTGTCGGCCTTTTCTTCTTCCGTGACGTGGAAGGACTTCCTGCCCAACCCATACGTCACCGTGGCGTCGGACTGGATGAGCCCACTGGTTTCGACGTTGTTGGGCTTGAGCCTGTTGTAAATCGCACCAGCCACGTTTCCGTAGTCCGCCTGGCCGCCCTCGGCCTGCACGATACTCGCGATGGTCACGGTGTCGTACTGTTTGGCGGGATCGGTGATGCCCTGGGACTTCAGTTCGTCCAAGGTGGTGGTGACCAGTTTCTGGAGGATGTCCTTACCGGAGGTCCCGAGGTCGAAACGATACTCCCCGGGGGCCAGGAAGCCCTCAAGGTTCTTGGCTTTGGCAGGCACACCGAACTGCGCCGGCGACTGGTTCAAGGCGTTGAGCTGTTGCAGCGGAATGCCCGAGCCCTTGGAAATGGCTTCCAGGGATTCGGTGATCCGCAGGCCCGCACTCAGGGCGAAGTACATGACCTTCGAAGCGTCCTTGTTGGCAAGGATGGCCACAGCATCAGAGTTCTTCATTTCGGTGCGGAACGTAAATTCGCCGGGTGACAGCTCGGCTCCTTCGCTCATGAACTCCTTGACGAAGGAGTCGGCATCAGCGACGACCTTGTTCTGAACCAGGGTGCTGGCAACGATTTTCGGGCCGGAGCCTTCGGCCACCGTGATCGTCACCGATCCGGTACCGGGACCTGGATAGTCGGTGAGCTTGTCCATGCCCAGCAAAGGCTTCAGGAACTGGGCTCCGATGGCAATCGCAGCTACGAACACGCCGAGCGTGATCAAGAGGGCAAGAACACGACGGCGGCGACGCGCCTTCTTCGCCGCAGCCTTCGAAGCCGGGGCTTCCACGGGGGCAATGAGGTCGTGATGGTCCTCGTGGAGGTGGTCCTCATGGAGATCATCGTGGATATCAAGGGCGTGGTCGCCATGCTCGTCGTACTCGTGGTGGTCGACGAGGACCGCTGCGTGCTCAGCATGCTCGGCGTGCTCCACATCGGCACCGTGTTCGGGATGCAGCGGTTCATGGTGCAGTGATTCGTTGTGCAGTGGTTCATGGTGCTGGGCTGCGTGATCGGCGTGTCCCAGGTCCGCGTGATCCTGATCCACGTGACCTGCGTCAACGTGGGTCCCGTCTTCAGCTTCCGGCACGTGGATTTCAGCTTCCTGCGGGTGGACCTCGGGTTCCTGCGGCCGGACAGGGGTCTCAGCATCTGGAGCCTGCTCCTCGGGTGCGGGCTTCGCCTCGGATGCGGGCGGCGCTGCAGACGTGGGCTGCGCCACAGGAACGGGGGGCACAGCGGCTTCCGGCTCCGCAACCGGCACAGGAGGAGCCGCGGGGGCCGGAGGCACAGCCGGTACTGGTCGAGGCAGTTCGACGTCGGCCGGCGCCTCAGCTTCTCCCGGCGTGGCTTCAGGAACGGGTACCACGTTGTGGTTCTGGGTGGCGAGGAATCGTTCCCGCGCGCGCAGCTCTTTGCGGGTCAGCGGCATGCCGCCGCCCGCAGCACCGGTGGAGGGGTCGTTGTTGACCGGGCTCACAGTTGCAGTCCCCTCGTAGAAGAATCGGGTTCACTGCCGGAGGCAGCCTGCAGCGTTGGGGCACTGCCGGGCTTTGCGGACTGCGCCGGTGCCTGCACTCGGCGGCCAACGTCCGTTCCTCTGGCTTTTTGCATGTCGATTGCTTGCTGGAGGATTCCAGCAGCAGCAACCTGATCAACCACTTTACGGTGGTTCTTGCTGCTCATGCCAGCTTCGTGCAGGTTGCGGTGAGCCGTAACGGTGCTGAGCCGCTCGTCAATGAGGGCCACAGGGATGTCCAAACCAGCGAGAAGAAGCTCACCTGCCAGGAGCTCGGCGTAGTCTGTGGCCATCTGCGCGGACGCGCGCTCCTCCCCTTTCATGGTGCGGGGAAGGCCAACAAATATCTGCACGGCAGACAGTTCCAAGGCATGTTTGACGATGACCCGGACATCGGTGTTCTTCTTGGCGTTCCGGCTCACCGTTTTGAACGGCGTGGCCAGGATTCCGTCAGGATCGCAGATTGCCAGGCCCACCCTGACGGTACCAACGTCTACCCCCAGCTTGATGCCCCGGGGGTAGACGCCACTGTTCGTACTCGCAGCCACCGTCAGCGCTTGGCTATCGCGTCCACCACCGCTGTGAGGGCCTCAGGGACCTTCCCAGCGTCGGTGCCGCCGCCTTGGGCGACGTCGTCCTTGCCGCCGCCGCCACCGCCGAGGATGCCGGCAGCCAAACGGACCAAAGCTCCCGCTTTTACGCCCGCTTCGCGGGCGGCCTCGTTCGTGGCGATCAGGACGACAGGGCGGTCGTTGCTGACACCGGCAACAGCCACGGTGGCGGCGTCGGAGCCCAAACGGTTACGCAGGTCAAGGGCGAGGTTGCGGAGATCATCCGCCCCACCCACCTGGCCGGCGTCGTGGGCAATAACACGCACACCCGCGGCGTCTTTTGCCGTACCCACCAGGTTGGCTGCTGCGGCAGTGAGCTGCTCCTTGCGGAGGCGGTCAAGTTCCTTCTCCGTGGCCTTGAGCTTGCTCAGGGTGCTGGAGATGCGATCCGCAAGCTGGCCGGAGGGCACCTTGAGGAGTTCGGTGAGCTCGTTGACCAGCGCGCGCTCTGCTGCCAAGTGGCGGAACGCGTCCAGGCCCACGAAAGCCTCAACACGACGGTTTCCCGAACCAACGGATTGCTCACCCAGCAACGAAAGGCTACCAATGAGGGAGGTGTTGGACACGTGCGTGCCACCACACAGCTCACGGGACCACGCGCCGTCGATCTCCACGACGCGAACTTCGCTGCCGTAGTTCTCGCCGAAGAGTGCCATGGCGCCCAGTGCCTTGGCCTCAGCAAGCCCCATCACCTTGGTGTCCACGCGGAAGTTGTTGCGGATGGCGATGTTGGAGACTTCTTCGATTTCGGACCGCGTAGCCGTGCTCAGGCCTTCACCCCAGGCGAAGTCGAAGCGCAGGTAGCCGGCTTTGTTGTAGGAACCACGTTGGGTGGCTTCCGGGCCGAGGATCTGGTGCAGGGCGGCGTGGACGATGTGGGTACCGGTGTGCGCCTGCTCGGCAGCGTGGCGGCGTTCACGGTCGACGGCGGCGCGAACCAACGCGTCGGTTGCGATCTCACCTTCACGAACAATCGCCTTGTGCACGCTCAGGCCCTTGATGGGACGCTGCACGTCCAGGACCTCCACCACGAAGCCGTCACCGGTAATAAGGCCGGTGTCAGCGGACTGCCCGCCTGCTTCCGCGTAGAACGGGGTCTCATTGAGCACCAACTCAATTTCGTCGCCAGTGGCCGCATGCGCTACTGGCCGTCCGGCGCTGACAATCCCGCGGACCTTCGCTTCGCCTTCAAGTTCGTCGTAGCCGGTAAACACAGTTTCGCCCTTGCCAAGGAGATCCTGGTAAGCGCTGAGGTCGGCATGGCCGCCCTTCTTTCCTTTGGCATCTGCCTGGGCGCGCTGGCGCTGCTCCAGCATGAGCGCCCGGAAACCTGCCTCGTCCACCTTGAGGCCGGCTTCTTCAGCCATTTCCAACGTCAGGTCGATGGGGAAACCGTAGGTGTCGTGGAGGGCGAAAGCGTCGGCCCCGGACAGCGGAACGCCGGCAGCCTTGGACTCGGCGACTGCGTCTTCCAGGCGTGCGGTTCCGGAGGCGATAGTGCGCAGGAACGCCTTCTCTTCGGCGTACGCAATGCGGCTGATACGCGCAAAGTCCGTCTCGACAATCGGGTAGACGCCCTTCATGGCGTCACGGGAGGCAGGCAAGAGGTCCGGCAGGCAGGCCTTCTCAACGCCCAACAGGCGCATCGCGCGGACGGCGCGGCGGATCAACCGGCGCAGCACATAGCCGCGGCCTTCGTTGGACGGTGCCACGCCATCGGCGATCAGCATCAGGGCCGAACGAATGTGGTCCCCAACCACGCGCATGCGGACGTCGTCCGTGTGGTGCGGGTCGTCGGGAGTCTCAGCGGACGTGTACTCGCGGCCGGACAATTCAGCGGCCTTATCGATGACCGGACGGACCTGGTCGGTCTCGTACATGTTCTCGACACCCTGCAGGATCATCGCGAGGCGCTCCATGCCGAGGCCGGTGTCGATGTTCTTCTGCGGCAATTCGCCGACGATGTCGAAGTCCACCTTGGAGCGGACATTCTCGATCTGGTACTGCATGAACACGAGGTTCCAGATTTCGATGTACCTGGTCTCGTCGGCCAGCGGGCCACCTTCGATGCCGTAGGCGGGACCGCGGTCGTAGTAGATCTCCGAGCAGGGACCAGCGGGACCGGGCTGGCCCGTGGACCAGTAGTTGTCGGCCTTGCCCATGCGCTGGATGCGCTCCGCCGGGATCCCGGTGTTCTTGAGCCAGAGTTCCTTGGCTTCGTCGTCCTCTTCGTAGACCGTTACCCAGAGGCGTTCGGCCGGAAGTCCGTAACCGCCGTCGTCCACGCTGGTGGTGAGCAGCTCGAAGGCGAACTTGATGGCGTCTTCCTTGAAGTAGTCGCCAAAGGAGAAGTTGCCGCACATCTGGAAGAACGTGCCGTGGCGTGCGGTCTTTCCCACTTCTTCGATGTCACCGGTGCGGATGCACTTCTGGACACTCGTGGCGCGGCTGTAGGGAGGCTCCTCCCGCGCGGTCAGGTACGGAATGAAGGGAACCATCCCGGCCACAGTGAAGAGAAGCGACGGGTCGCTGGAAACGAGCGACGCGGAGGGAACGGCGGTGTGGCCCTTACTGACAAAAAAGTCCACCCAGCGCTTGGTGATCTCCTGCGACTTCATTAGCTGATTACTTACCCTTCTCAATTCACTGCACACGATGTGCGCGGACCGGCTGGTGCCGTTCCGCAGCTTTCCATTCTGCCCTGTTGCGGGCGCCGGAGCGAACCGCTCCCGCTAGCGGCGGCCTGCCCCGTCGTCCTGGATTCCCAGTGCCGCCCGCAAATCGTCTTCGCGCTGGTGCATGCCGGTACGGACCGCATCAGCAAAATCGAAGAGGCCATCGGCCATGCGGCCAACGGCGCGGTTCAGCCCTTCCGGGCCGAGATTGGCCTGCGCCTGCGTCACCTTTCGGAACGCTATGACGCCAATGGCGACGCCGATACCCATCCAGACAATTCTCTTCATCGGTTTCTCCCGTTGGTTCAGCGGCTACGGCGGCCGGAGGACGGTGCGCGGCGGCCAGCGAAGGCTGAACGTACGCCGTAACTGAACGCTGCCACCTTGATCAGCGGTGAACCCACGGTGGCAGCAACCAGCGACGAAAGCGCGGAAATGTTGGCCGAGGCATCCGAGACGTTCGAAGCGATGCCGTCGACCTTCTTGAGCTGCTGGTTGGTGGTGGTGACCGTGGCGGTCACTTCGTCCATCAGGGGCGTAGCGCCGTCGCTGATGAGGCGGATGGAGGTGCGGACTTCGTCAAAAACGCCGCCCAGCTTCAAAATGGGCACGGCCAACAGCAGGACGAGGAGCGCGAAGACTCCCGCTGCGATGAGGCCGGCGATGTCGCCACCAGACATAGAACTCTTCTCCTAGGATCGTTGCGCTGCCTTGCACCCACCGGTTCCCGGCGGGGCCAAGGCCTCCCCCAGTACCTTACCTACAAAGGATGGGCACCTGACATACAAAGAAGCCCGCGGCGGGTGCCACGGGCTTCTTTGTATGCGCTGCTTGGATTTAGCGTGCGTAGAATTCGACGACGAGCTGCTCTTCGCAGATCACGGGGACCTCGGAGCGCTTGGGACGGCGAACCAGGCGTGCCTGCAGGGCGTCGATCTTGACGTCCAGGTATGCCGGAACGTTGTTCAGGACGTGTGCGCCTGCAGCTGCCACCTGGAACGGGGGCATAACCTCGGAGCGGCTGTGAACGTGGATGAGCTGGCCTTCGCCAACGCGGAAGGACGGGCGGTCCACGCGGATGCCGTCAACCATGATGTGGCGGTGCACAACCAGCTGGCGGGCCTGTGCGATGGTGCGGGCGAAGCCTGCACGGAGCACAAGGGCGTCCAGACGCATTTCGAGCAGCTCAACCAGGTTTTCACCGGTCAGGCCCTTGGTGCGGCGTGCTTCTTCGAAGGCACGGGTCATCTGTGCTTCGCGGATGCCGTACTGGGCGCGCAGACGCTGCTTTTCGCGCAGACGTACGGCGTAGTCGGAGTCCTGCTTCTTGCGGGCACGGCCATGCTCACCGGGGCCGTACGGGCGGCGCTCCATGTACTTGGCGGCCTTGGGGGTCAGAGCGATGCCGAGTGCACGCGAAAGGCGTGCGGTACGGCGAGCACGAGTGTTGTTAGCCACTTGTGTCCTTCCAATTACTGCGGCGTGTCAGTGTTACTGGCCTCCATCAGGGAGAGCATCGGCCAACCGCTGCCTCTTGCTACTAGCCCGGGCGCACAGCTCTATCGAAGGAATCTTCAAAGGGATTGTGCGTCAGGCCATGCCAGACAAGGATCAATCCTACCACGCACAGTGGCAGCGCCGGCCGCTGGCATGGTCCGGCCGCTACTCGCCACGCACGATCTTGCGGAGTCGCTCCAGCCTGGCGGCGATGTCCCGTTCGGCGCCGTTGTTGGTGGGCTCGTAATAGTCCTTGCCCACCAGGTCGTCCGGCGGGTATTGCTGCTGTGCCACACCATGGGGTTCGTCGTGCGCGTACTTGTAGCTTTTGCCATGGCCCAATTGTTTGGCGCCGGGATAGTGCGCGTCCCGTAAGTGCATGGGGATCCCGCCGCCGAAGCCGGCCCGGACATCGGCAACTGCCTTGTTCAATCCCATGTACGCGGCATTGGACTTGGGCGCGGTGGCCAGGTGGACTACGGCTTCCGCGAGGACGATCCGGCCCTCCGGCATGCCAATCAACTGCACGGCCTGCGCGGCGGCCACGGCAGTCTGCAGCGCAGTCGGGTCTGCCATGCCAATGTCCTCGGCCGCTGAAATGACGATGCGTCGTGCCACGAATCTCGGGTCTTCACCGGCCTCAAGCATGCGCGCCAGATAATGCAGGGCAGCGTCCACGTCGGAACCGCGGATGGATTTGATGAAGGCACTCGCTACGTCGTAGTGCTGGTCTCCGGCCCTGTCGTAACGGACCGCGGCAGCGTCGAGGGCCCGCTCGGTGTGGCGCAGTTCCACCAACACGGGATCCGTAGGCTCGCCTTCGTCCTCGACGGCGGTGTCGCCGAACGCCACGCCGGCGGCAGCTTCCAAGGCAGTCAGGGCCCTCCTTGCGTCACCA
>Ga0256900_1000478_pt1 | contig 12912 bp, 14 predicted proteins | sample MC6MC0688MT_FD_190190 | JGI IMG/M metagenome (GOLD analysis project Ga0256900, IMG submission 190190) | Metatranscriptome of enriched soil aggregate microbial communities from Iowa State University, Ames, United States - MC6-MC0688-MT... | ecosystem: Environmental > Terrestrial > Soil >... | reverse complement strand
GTTCATTTTTAAAGGCTTAAAAATTTTGACCGACAGAAAGCTGTTCAAATCCTTTCCGGAGGCTCTTTCTATAATGGTGGCTAAGAACGCGTAATTAGTATTACAGTACCGATGCCTGGTATTTGGAGCAAACTCCAGAGTATCTTTCCGCTGCGCATAGTATTGGATAAGATCAGCGTTGGTAGCAATCCGCTCCTCTTTCCAGTCATCCAGGAAACCGCCCAGGAACTCCGGTATACCGCTGGTATGCCGCAACAGGTTGTAGATCGTTACTCCTTTAAAATTTTCCAGTTCCGGAAGATAAAGGGTTATGTCATCGTTGTAATTTATTTTGCCTTCCCGGTGGAGTAAAGCGATCCCTACCCCTACGAATTGTTTACTGCAGGAAGCCAGCTCGAAGATGGTTTGCGTATTATTCCGGGTTTTGGCTGGCTCATTACTGTAGCCCTTGCCGGCTTTATACAAGACTTTTCCCTGTTCTGCAATCAATACGCTGCCGTTAAACTGGTTTTGAGCGGCAAGCGTAGTAAACAAAGAATCCAGCTTTTTTTCGATTGATTGCTTTTGGCCAAAACTACAAATGTTTAGGGTACACAAAAGAAGTCCCAGGATGAGATTTTTATAATTCATCAGCTTAATTGATTTACAATAAAAATTTAAGGAGTAACAGACCTGATACAGGCTGCTTAGGAGTGATTTATTCAGTGAGCCGGAGCAACTTGTTCCGTTTTATGTTTATCGTTGGTCTCTGCTGCTTTTTTAACAGGAGCAACTATCTCTTTGATGCCTGCTCTTGCCTCCCGGGCTAATACAAGCTCTTTACGCATTAAGGCAGCTTCTTTACGTATACTACGGACTTCTTCTTTGAGCACTTCCAGGTCCTCATTCCTGCCCTCATAAGCTACGATTAAAAGCAAAAAGAAGTACCCGATGAAATTATTGTAATTCATCTGAAATTATTTTACAGTAAAAATTGAGATAGTAACAGCCCTTGTCCGGGCTATTTAACGGGTAGGTTTATAAGAGCGGCTTAACGATTAGGTTCCAGCTCTTTCCTACGCCCTGCTTCACGCCGGGCTTTTTCAGCTTGCTTTCTTGCCATAGCTGCAGCTACTCTCGCTTCAGCAGCCTCTTTTTGCATTATTAAGGCTTCTTCTCTTGCTAATGCGGCTTCCTTTATGGCTATCCGGGCCTCTTCCACTGCGGCAGCACCTTCTGCTCTTGCACGGGCTGCTGCTTCTTGCATTAATTTTGCTTCCGCCTTTGCTGCTGCTGCATCCCGCATTGCGATGTTGGCCATTTCCAATGCTTCAGCTTCTATTGAGCTAGTTAGTTTTCCGGTCATACGTTCCAGTTCTCCTTCGCCCAACGCAGCAATGGTACGCTCATGAATCGCTCTTGCCGCTTTTCCAAAATCTTCGGTATGGACCAGCTCTCTTATTTTTTCGCTCAAGGTGGCTATCTTGCCAAATTTTACCGAAGCTTCGTCAGAGCCGGGTTCAAGTTTTTCCAATGTTTCCTCAATCTGCCGGATTTCCTGTTCCAGGTCCCCGATCTTAAGTTCACTTTGTTTGAGTGTATGATCCGACGGCAGCGATTCCATTGCGTTCCCGTTGCCCCCATCTGTATTTATAATGGTGTCGGTATCTGTTGTAGTCGTAGTCGTTGTTATTGTAGTAGTAGTGCCCATATTTTCAATTTGATTTACAGCCCGGGCTATTTCATTATTCGTAGCTTTGATCTCGCTGTTTTGGGCATGTACCACGCAGGCAAAAGCGATAGTGAACAATAAAGGTAAGGCGAGCATTTTGCGCGCATAACTGAATTTGGTTTTTGAAGTTTGAATCATTTTTAATCTTTTTTTAAGGTGAGCATTCAATAAAGGGCTGGCAGCCGCTAAAGTATTGCCGGGAAAGTGGCTGGCCAGGAGCATCTGCGCAAATGCTTTGGTGTCCGACTTTTTGATGGCTTTATGATCTGCCAGGTATTCATGTATAAGGTGTACTTCTTTTTTTATTAAATGAAAGAAAGGGTTGAACCAGAAAATAGCCCTTATTGTTTCGATCATAATTTTATCGTAGGTGTGCTTCTGTTCAATATGCGCCATTTCGTGCTTCATGATCTGTTTGCCCAGATCGGAGTGTAACGGGATATTATTTTTCCAGAAAAGATTCCTGAAATAAGAGAAAGGCGCACTAGCCAGATCCGTTCGGTAGAAATTAAGCCCTTCAAATTTTTCCTGGGGAAAACGTCGCTTCAGTTTTACAATTTTATAGATCCCGCAGATAAACCGTGCGGTTAAGATTACAGAGACTAAAGCAATAATTATCATAAAAATGGTGGTTACAGCGCTCCCATCACCAGGTGACTCCTTACTTATCGGTTGCAGTTTGCTAAGCAATAAATACAGATCACTATTTAAGGGCAGGGTAAAATAACTCACTTTTAATAAAGGCAGCAACAGGGAAACCAGCAGCGTTCCTAAGAGATAAAACCGGTTGTAATGATGGAAGGTCTTATCTTTCAACAATAATTGGTAATAGCCGAACATGAGTCCTGAGCTCAGGATCATTTTACCAAAATAGATCAATAGCGCTTCCATCAGTCTTTCTTTTTAAGTTCGTTTAATAACATTTCCAGATCGTCTACACTCATTTCGTTTTTCTCTACTAAAAAAGAAACGGCACTGGTATAAGAGCCGGAAAAATAATTTTTGACCAGGCTTTTCATGGATTTACCACTGTATTGCTCCTTCGAAATAAGGGGGAAATATTCATGTTGTCTTCCGAATATAGCATAGTCCACAAAGTCCTTTTCTTTCAGGACCTTCAGGATGGTAGATACCGTATTCGTATGCGGCTTTGGTTCCGGAAACTTTTCCAGGATATCTTTGAGAAAGCCCTTCTTCAGTTTCCAGAGGTACTGCATCACCTGTTCTTCCGCTTTTGTTAAGGATTGAATTTTCATTTCCGGATGTTTTTAATCGGCATACACAATGACAACAACTAATATCACTAAATACTTAGTGATACAAATATAGGACAGTTTCTGATAAATACAACTATTTTTTTAGTGATAAAGAAAACGACGGTTTCATTGTTGCCTCTATAAACTGAATTTGTCTTTGTCCTACAAAAAATAAAGGTGATGCATCACGCACCACCTTTATTCACAAAAACGACTTCCACTTAATCTTTCAGCGAAGCCATATCGATTACAAAACGGTATTTCACATCGCCTTTCAACAAACGCTCGTAAGCAGTATTAATGTCCTGCATATGGATCAGTTCTATATCAGCCATAATATTATGCTGCCCACAGAAGTCCAGCATTTCCTGGGTTTCCGCGATGCCACCGATCATAGAACCCGAGAAGCTTCTGCGTGTAGGGATCAGGCTGAATGCCGCTACTGGCAGGGGATGCTCCGGAGCGCCTACAAGCGTCAGGGAACCATCTCTTTTCAGCAGGCCGAGGTAGGCATTAATATCGTGTTGCGCAGAAACGCAATCTAAAATAAAATGCAGGCTGTTGGCATGCTGCTTCATTTGCGCCTCATCGGTTGATAGCACTACTTCATCAGCTCCCAGGCGTTGCGCATCCTCTGTTTTCGAGGTGGAAGTGGTGATCACAACTACATGAGCGCCCATGGCTTTGGCAATCTTAACCGCCATGTGCCCCAGGCCTCCAATACCTACAATACCGACCTTTTTACCTGGTCCTACGTTCCAGTGTTTTAACGGAGAATAAGTAGTGATACCGGCACACAATAAAGGCGCGGTTGCGGCCAGGTCCAGGTTTTGAGGCACATGCAACACAAAGGCTTCATCTACTACAATGCTTTGGGAATATCCACCGAAGGTTTGTACGCCAAGATGCTTGTCCGGAGCGTTATAAGTGCCGATATTACCCTGCTCACAATATTGTTCCAGGCCCTCTTTACAGCTATCACATTCCCGGCAGCTGTCCACCATACAACCTACGGCAGCCAGGTCACCGACTTTAAAGCGGCTCACTTCATTCCCTACTTTTGTAACACGGCCTACGATTTCGTGCCCGGGCACATTGGGATAGATGGTATTGTGCCATTCATTACGCGCGGTATGCAGGTCGGAGTGGCAAACGCCGCAATACAGGATGTCTATAGCAATGTCTTTTGCTTTTACTTCCCGGCGTTCGATATCCATTGCCTTCAAATCTGCTTCAGGAGCTGTTGTTCCGAAGGCTTTTACCATATGTTTTTCCATTTTATTATTTTATCCTATAAAGTTAGGTTGCAAATGTAAACCAGAGATGAATAAAACACATTGCTGCGCGGCTCAATTCATTTTGCTGTAAAGCTCATTTCCCAAAGCTTATTTTAACCGCTGCTTAAAATAAAGTAAATGATAAGCCAATGCCTGCTGCCAATATTCGCTATTATGTGTTCCGGGCCTGCTGATGAAAGTGGCCGGAATCCCCAGGCTATCAGTTAACATTTTTAATTGCGCGGAAGCCGGGTACAAAATATCATCCGTACCGCAATCAAAAATAAAAGGTTGCTTAAAACCGGGATTTTGTTTGATCAGGTTGACAATGCTGTATTGGTTCCAATCATTAACTTCCGGCACTCCCAGATGTGCCGACAAATCATTCAACATCCTGTCGTTATTCCAGAAAGCCCGGCTTGCTGCGCTGAAAGTCGCCGGATCTACTTCAAACGCACCGCTCATCGCGCCTGCACTATTAAAATAGTCGTTATGTAAAATAAAATACCTTAAAGCCCCGTAACCGCCCATACTTAAGCCACTGATAAAAACATTTTTTGGGTCAATCTTAAAAGAGGTATGCACTTTTGGTACCAGTTCTGTAAAGAAAAAAGTTTCATACTGAATCCCGTTCTGTAAAGGACTATTGATATAATAGGTCGTAAAGCCATCCGGGGTAATAATGAGAAAGTCATACTCGTCTGCCAATTTTTGCAGGTCAGCTGTTTGCGCCCATTGTTTATAATTTTCACTATAGCCATGTAAAAGATAAAGCAAAGGATATGCTTTATCTTTACGGTAATGCTGCGGTTTAAAAACCAGCACAGTATCCGGATTTTCAAGATACACGGAATGCATCACCCATTTTTCCTGTGCCACAGCAGTAGCATTGATCCAGAGTACAAAAGCTGCAATAAAAAAGTGTTTCATTTTGTAATTTTACTACAAAGTTGCAGCGATAAAGCAGCAAAGGCAATAGCGAACAAAATTGTTCGTATCAACCCGGTAAAATATGAGAAAAGAAAATTCGACCAATGCAGTTAATGAACAATTTTTATTCCAGGTTTGCGCCTTAAACTCTGCTGTAGCGGTGATTGGTGGCCGCTGGAAATCGCAGATCGTTTATTCTATTTCCGAAGGCAATAACCGGTTTCATTTATTGAAGCAGGAACTCAGTAATATTTCCGAACAAGTATTGAGCCGGCAACTTAAGGAACTGGAAACGCATGCGATCCTTATCAAAAAGGAAATTCCCGACACTGTTCCTTCAGGTATTGAATATGTGCTTACGAATAAAGGCCAGGAGCTGGTACCCATCTTAAAACACTTATGTGACTGGGCAAAAGCATACGAGGCTGGTAAAATAATTACGGCTGGTTAATTTCCCTACGACCGTTTATTATATTCAAAATTCAGGGAAGCGATGTGCTTCCCTGAATTTTTATTTTACATTAAATCTTCAATGGCCGCACCAAAGTTGATGTGCAACACATTACCCTCCGGCGTCACCAATGCCGGCACAGACTTTACTCCCGCAGCAACGGCATCTTTTACTTTTGCAGCCTCTTCACCCAGGTGAACAACACTTACTTGCGCCGCAGGAATCAGGTTTAAGATATCCTGCTCGGCACTCACACAAACCGGGCAACCGGCATGATAAAAAATCGCTTTTGACATTTTGTTTCGCATTTATATTTGATTGCATTATTGCAGGGTTAAAATTAGTTAGCCAAGGATTAGGCCAGCTGATACAGTTAAGCAATAAACGGCTGGTCCAGCGGCGCCCAATTACTCACGGTAGAAAGGATACGTTCCAACTCCTTATTCTCCTGTGCAGTCAGCGGGAGTAAGGGACTACGCAGATGGCCCCCCTCTTCGCCCAGGATATTCAATCCGGCCTGTACGGCGCGAGGTAATCCTTTTGCGACAATGAACTGTAACAATTCGAATTGCCGGTAGAAAATGTGTTGCGCTTTCGTCAGATCATTAGCCTGGATTGCCTTATATAAAGCATTATTCAGCTCAGGAATGAGGTTAGGCGCTGCGGTACACCAGCCTGTAGCGCCCGCGGCAAATGCAGCCAGGGCCAGGGGATTAGAGCCGTTATAGAAGGCAACCTCTTCCCCCAATTCTTTACGGAGGTGATGCATTCTTTGTATATCACCGGTACTCTCTTTGATCATAGTCACATTCGGTATCTCCAATAAGCGTTTGAGTAAAGCCGGCGACATATCGATCCCGCTGGTAGCCGGGTTATTATAAGCCATAATGGGTATAGATACCGCAGCCGCGACTTTATCGTAATGCCGGAAGATCTCTTCATCAGCCAGTTTCCAGTAGCTCATAGGAATGATCATAAGGGCTGTAGCACCTGCAGCTTCCGCAAACCGCGCATGGTATATGGTGCGCTCTGTAGTCAGGTTGGAAACGCCCAGCAGTGTGGGTACCCGGCCAGCTACTTGTTGTATAGCGGCCTCCGCTACTGCTTCTTTCTCCTCATCTGACAAGTAAGGCAATACACCGGTGCTGCCTAAAGGAGCAATACCATCGGCACCGGAAAGAAGCAGGCGTTCTACCTGTCTTTTAAATAAGGGGATATCCACTTTTTCCCGGGCATCGAAAGGTGTAACAGGATAAGCGATCACGCCTTTTAATGGAATACTTTTCATGTTTGCTTCATTTTAAAATGATCTAAAAATAATAAGGGGTTACAGGTCACGACCTTCTTCTTCCCGTAATGCCACGCCCAAATGCTGTAGCTGCGGTGCATTTTCACAGGCGATATATTTTACCGGTTCAGTCTCGCTGGTGTTTTGATGCCTGTGCCAGGCCCAGGAAGGAATGTAAACGGCATCGCCGGCTTCCCACGCTACTCTTTCATTTTCTACTTCGGTCCAACCTTTTCCTTCGATGACATACAATACGGTTTCATAAGTATGCCGGTGCCTGTTGGTGAGCTGGCCAGGCAGTAGACCACCTATGGTCATACTTACATTGCGGGTAGGCAGGTCTACGAAAAACACCGGGTGCTTTCTTTCGGTAGAGAACTGATCATGTACGCCTGCCTTTTCTACGTTTTTATGGATCAGGTGGGAAGGTTTTACATATTCGGGGCGTGCAAAGGTCCGGTGAAAATCTTTGGAGCTTAAGGGCTGTTGTGCTTTTTCCGAAACAGTTTTTGCTGATAGTGACATAACTAAAATTTTATGGTTCATTGCAGAATTGCCCAACAAAAGTAGCTTACCTTTGGACCATCAAAATGATACAGTTTTTACATAAATAAATAGTCCAGATGCTGAGACCATGGAAATTGGAACTACAATTAGACCCCGCCAGTGATAAGGCCATTTACCTCCAGATTGCCGATACCGTCATTGCCGACATACAATCAGGCCGCCTGAGCCGGGGCACGGCCCTGCCCGGAAGCCGTATACTGGCCCGGGATTTGCAGCTTAACCGGAATACGATCGTAGAAGCATTGAATGTACTATTGAATGAAGAATGGTTGATCAGCAAAGAAAGGAAAGGCACTTTTGTAGCTGATGTACTGCCGGCATTGCCACAAGCCAGCCAGGACAAGGCGATAGCGAGCTTATCCGGAAAACACCAGGCAGCAATCCACATCAATTTTGACGATGGCTCTCCTGACAGCAAGGCGGCACCGGTAGCCGCACTGGCAAGGGCTTACCGACAGATCTTCAACCGCAAGGCCAGGTGGCAGATGATGGCTTACGGCGACGAAAGAGGAGACGCGGCATTTCGTAATGCCGTAGTACAGATGTTGAATCACCAAAGGGGCATGCAGCTGAATGAGCAGCAGCTCTTCATCACCCGTGGTAGCCAGATGGCGATGTACCTGACCGCACATTGCCTGTTGCAAAAAGGAGATTATGTATTGGTTGAAAGTCCGGGGTACAAGCCCGCCTGGCAGGCATTTGAACATGCCGGTGCGACTTTGTTACCCGTAAGTGTCGACCAGAATGGTTTAATGATCGATGAGGTGCGGAAATGGCTAAGACAGTATCCTGAAATTAAGGCTATCTATGCAACCCCACATCATCAATACCCCACTACGGTGACCCTGAGCCTACAAAGAAGGCTGGAGTTGATCCGCCTGTCGAATGAATATGGCTTTACTATTATCGAAGATGATTATGATAATGAATTCCATTTCGGTTACCGGCCTGTGTTACCTCTATCCAGTTACCAGGAATTACAACATTACGTTTATATAGGGACGATGAGTAAAGTCGTGGCACCGGCATTGCGGATCGGTTACCTGGCCAGCAAGGACCCTGAATTCATGGAGCGAATCGCAGCGCACCGCAGGATCATAGATGTACAGGGAGACGCGATTATGGAGCAGGCTGTACTGGAGCTAATCCAGGACGGCACTATAAAACGACACCTGAAAAAGGCAAGTCTATATTACAAAAATAAAAGGGATATAGTTGCTGCTTTACTTAAAAAGTACCTGGGTTCAAAAGCCGTTTTCGAGGTTCCCGAAGGAGGATTGGCATTTTGGATAAAACCTAAGCAACAGGTGAACTGGCAAATCCTGCAAGCGCATTTGCAGCAAAAAGGAATTGGTATCCTGCACCCGGAAGTGTATAGTTTCCAACAAACAGAGAACGGGCTAAGGCTAGGCTATGCTTACTTATCTGAAGCCCAGCTGGAAGAAGGTTTAAAAGCTTTAGGCGAATGTCTATAAATAAATTGCCTGAAGTAAGGTGCTTATAAAAAAGAAGATGCAACAAAACCGCTTCTGCATTGGTCTGTGTTGCACCTGTTTTTTCCCGGTCTTGTATTTAGTTAAAGGTTGCCACAAAAGTATCGTTTTGATGGAACAAAAGACAAGCCAGTCAAGGGTTTAACAATACAATGACAAGGCCCGTTTATAACAGGCTCAGGCACAATCAAAATAGTACATAAAATACTTAAAACACTAATTTACCTATGTTTGAACTTATGATTTAAGCGCTTAATCACAGCCCCTTTTGCCCAATATTTATTTACAAATACATTATCTTTAGTACTCTATGAAAAACCTATTTGTACTTTTTATGCTAACAATAGCCAGCCTGGGAGCTTCCGCACAAAAGGCGCCGCCGCCGAAAGCAAGCATAGCGGGCACTTCAGCCCTTAGCCAAAAAGACAAACGGGTGGAGCAAATTACCCTGGGTAAAAGAAAATTCACTATTTATTGCGGCCCGGTGGCTCCTAAACGGGAATTAAGCCAGGAGAGCGGCGATACCCTCCAGGTTTATAAATTCACAACTCCCGGCAGTACTTACAGTATATTCGAAATCCAGAAGTTGGCCACCAGAAATGGAAAAATTATCGGTGAAGGTAGTTACAAGGTTATCAACGATACTTTATATGTTTATACTAATTCCTATGATTACATTGGTGCTTACCGGATCACCGACATCTATGTAAGCGATAAGTATGGTCTTAAAAAGATATCGGATAAAATGGAAGCGATAAAGCATGAAAGTATAACGGACGCGTACCTGAAGCCAGCAGAAATGAAAACGATTTTCCCTGCAAAGTAAACAGACAAACGCTATCCGGGCTGTGTATATCTTCCCCGAAAGCAGTTTCTATTAACCCAAAAATCATCTACACATTGACAGCGCCGCTAGCTTAAATTACTATTGTGGTAAAGCTACACGATGCCAGCCTTAAGTATAATGACGGGTATCAACTAAAGCAAATCTTTTATTATAAGAAATCTCCTAAGGAATATTACCTGTAAGAGGAAGCCCTTTAAAGGATTGGAGCGTATGCAAAAGACTCCATTCAATTATCAAAAGGAACAATTAGTGTTTATGCTAAGTAATAAAAAACGTTATCATTTAAATGTGGCGCGCTATTGGAACAAATAAGCGACCATATAGAACGTTGTAGCAATACGGACACGCATCAGCAACTTAAGAATTCTTTTTAAAGATTAAGTACCTCACTATTGGTAATCGGCAACTATGCTATGCCGGCTGGTCTGTATTGCGTTTGAAGTATTGCAAGCCGCTGCACAAGAAAATTAACCCGATCATCGCAAAAATAAAATGAAGCAGATTAAAAGAGCGCAATAAAATTACCTGGACAACAATCCAGCCGCCCGAAAGCAAGCCCTGGAGGATCAGCCAATATCCTGCAGCACGGCTGTACCTGGCCACTTTCCACAGCACAAAAAAGCTTGATATCCCATTTACTATTAAAAGTATAATCCCCGGAATCAGGAAGTTGTCAAACGGACTAAACTACAGCATAGCACTATTAATCCCCATCAAGGTGCCATCAGGTTCTTTAATGAACATCAATCCTGCAATGGTTGCGGCAAGCCCATTGATCAGCAATAAAAACAGGACAAAGAAATGATTTAGGTGCTTATGCTTCACTGATTATTCTTATTCCCGTAAAGATAAGATTTAAACACCGGAAGAGTGCCTATGCTGCGCGCTAAACGTGAGGTGCCACAACTGTCGTAATAGTTTTAACTTGCATAAAGAAATAAAAGAATGATGGAAGCACTTGTAAAGAAATTGACCGCAATAACCCATGGATTTAAACCATTTGAACTGGAAGCCCAAAAAATAGTGGATAACCAAACCTTAGCTGCAGCAAAAGTAATTGCTATTGATATGCTCGGAAGTGAGTGGTACCAGCTACGTTGCTGTGGTGTCTTCATCCTGGGATTTATTGCAGCCAGGGATAGCTCCGTGCTCCTTTTACTTAAGGATGCTGCCCGGGAGGATGAAAGCTGGCAGGTGCAGGAAATTATCGCAAAAGCATTTGATCAATACTGTAAAGACAATGGCTATGAAAATTCATTACCCGTAATAAAAGTATGGCTGAATGATGCGCATACAAATGTATGCCGGGCGGTTACCGAGGGTTTACGTATCTGGACGGGGCGGCCTTATTTCAAAACGCACCCGGAAGTAGCCATAAGCCTTCTCAGCCGGCATAAAGCAAGCAATAGCGAATACCTTCGAAAGTCAGTGGGTAATGCATTAAGAGATATCAGCAAAAAACATAGCGCATTGGTTACTCAAGAAATTGCAACCTGGAACCTCGAGGATAAAAAGACCGCATTTACTTATGACTACGTACTCAAAAAGCATTGATCCAATCAATTGCTGCAATCATTATTTATTTACCCATTTTACTCCGACTATCCTTTAAAAAATATAGCGTTACTCTCTTCCAACAATAAGCTCTTAATAGCTGAAGCATAGTATGCAGGCGGCCGCTCAGGCAATCTATAATCCAGCAGGTATTAATAGCTCTTTAATTATTGATCATTACCCCTAGCTTAGGATCTTTATTACGCAGATCAATACCGCCTTCATAAACCGATTTTAAATTGTGCAGGTAAAAAGCCCAGCCGCTGGAACAGCCCAGGCGGATATACTGCTTCGAATGCTCGTCTTCAGGTATATTATAATGCCGTAATTCGACAATTACATATTCATCAAGTGTACTCAGGCTCACCGCTACTAAACTGTTCCCTTCAAAAGTAAATTGAAGAAAATCTTTGCCATTCGCAGTAAGCATTTTACCCTTAAGCGGGTTAGTATCCAGGTACCAGTACCAATCATATTCTGCCCCACTTTCCGCTGATTGAACCAATGCACCGTCTTGGCTATGAAAAACCACCCGCTCTAAAAACCATCGCTCCAGCTCAACGGGAACGGTCCAGGCTTTATAAATATCGGTAAGCGCAGCTTTAATAGCAATCCTTTTGGTAAACGAAGTCCAGTCGAAGTTGTTCATGATGCAGCCTTTAAATTACGGCACTCCTAAAGATATCAAAAAGAAGTTATGTACCCTACTTATCCTACCTTCAAAATATCGGCAAACCTGATTTCTTGCCCTGAGACAAGAAAAACTATAAATACAAAAGGGACTCCGTTCCCGGAATCCCTTTTGCTGGCATTATATAAAATACTTATTGCTTAACCAGTCGTTTATTCACCACGAGTCCATTCTTATAAAGAATATTGACCTGGTAAACGCCCGGCGCAAAACCTTTTAAATCAAGTATTGCGGACATACCATTAACCGGGTAGCTGTGCACTAACTGGCCCGCCATATTATAAAGATTAATAGCATGGCTACCATTTATCCCGTTTACCGTCACCGTATTTTCTTTTACGGGGTTAGGATAAATACTCACTTCCGCTACAGCTTTAAAGGCCACTTTACGCACCGTGCTGTGGGTATATTGACCATCGTAATTCATTTGCTTTAAGCGGTAGAAATAGACATCGGCATTAATATTATTATCGGTATAAGTGTATTCCATTTTTTGGATACTATTTCCGAATAGCGCTTTGCTGGCCACAAAACCTATCTTTGTCCAGTTAGCCGCATCGGTACTCCGCTCTATCTCAAAACCTTTGTTGCTCGCCTCACTTAAGGTATTCCACTCCAATTTACCTTGCCCGTTTTCGTTGTAAGCCGTAAAGTGGGCTAACTGAACCGGCAATGGCGTACCACAGTCGGATGGATTCAAGACAAAGCTATTGATCATCATCACACAACTACCTGCAATCACTTCTACATTGTAAGCACCGGAGTCTGCAGCAGTGATATTATTCAACGACAGGCGATATTGGGTCTGGCCCGGTAACAGCACATTATTTTTGTACCACTTATATTG
>Ga0256900_1000473_pt1 | contig 12999 bp, 8 predicted proteins | sample MC6MC0688MT_FD_190190 | JGI IMG/M metagenome (GOLD analysis project Ga0256900, IMG submission 190190) | Metatranscriptome of enriched soil aggregate microbial communities from Iowa State University, Ames, United States - MC6-MC0688-MT... | ecosystem: Environmental > Terrestrial > Soil >... | reverse complement strand
GTGATGGCCTGATCCACCATTCCCAGATCGACAAAATGGTCTTCCATGAAGCAGAATTGCCAGAGGTAGATTACGGGGCTAAAATAAGTGAGGCTGACCAGTTGATCGGTCAGCACATCGCCGGACTTATAGAAGATAAATCTACGCTACAGATGGGCATTGGTACCATACCCGATGCGGTATTGAGCTATCTCAATAATCATAAACACCTGGGTATACATACGGAAATGCTGAGTGATGGTGTGATTGACCTGTTCCTGAACGATGTTATTGATAACCGGTACAAGCAATTACATCCTAACCGGATTGTTACCAGCTTCGTACTGGGTACCCGTAAGCTCTATGATTTTGTAGACGACAACCCGGGCCTGACCTTCCTGGACATCGATTATGTCAACAATCCTTCTATCATTGCTAAAAATGACCGTGTAGTGGCGATCAACTCCTGTATAGAACTGGACCTGACCGGCCAGGTCTGCTCGGATAGTATCGGGTATTACCAGTATAGCGGCATCGGCGGCCAGATGGACTTTATGCGGGGTGCAGCTTTGAGTAAAGGCGGGAAACCGATTATAGCGATCAACAGCAGGACGAAGAAAGGACAAACCCGTATTGTACCGAGCTTGAAGCCCGGCGCCGGCGTGGTGACTACCCGTGGCCATGTACAGTATGTGGTTACCGAATATGGTGTAGTAAACCTCTTTGGTCTTAACCTGCGCCAGCGCGCAAAAGCACTTATCGATATTGCGCATCCTGATGACCGGGAAATGCTGCATCAATCGGCTTATGAACGGTTTAAAGTATTTTTATAGAGCGGGAGCACCTTCCCCGCTAGATCAAGTTAAAGGCCTGGGCAAAGTAAACCAGGTCCACTTCTTTTTTGACCTGTAGTTTGCGTTTTATATTGCGCCGGTGGGTACGCACCGTTTCTTCAGCGGTAATCAATTGCCCGGAAATTTCTTTAGGCGTCATCCCCAGGGCCATAAGGCGCAGCATTTCCCGTTCTCTTTTGGTGAGTGTCGTATAGCGTTCAAGGTTATTTTTTAAAAAAGTGTTTTCACTTACCAGGCGTTCCAGTTTGGGTACAATGGGCATATACTGATGGATACGCAGCGCCAGAGTTAAGGAGAATAAGGGTAAGCGGGTTGCGGCATCATAATCAATTACCGTAGATGCGCTCAAAAACCAAATCGGCTTTCCCGCGTTCCGGATGTTTACCTGCTGGAAGTAGGTGAACCAGACTCCTTTATTGTTATAGTTGGCTATAAACTTATTCCAGCTGGCTAAATAATTTACGGCATCTTCCGGGTTGAAAAACAAAGCATAATATTCAGCGCCCATATTTCTTACCGCTTCCAGGCTGACGCCTAAACTTTCCAGGCCTTTAGGCGACATATAGACAACACGGTTGCTGCCACTGCTTAACTCATGAATGATGTAAACGGGCAGGTCTTCTGAAAGCGTTGCAAAGGCTTTGACTTTTGTTTCAATCAATTTCTTTGTGCTGGCTTTACAAGTAATATCTTCTGGTAAAATATCAATTACATCCATATTTAATCCCTTAAAAATCATACTAAAAATACTCAAAAATGGGTATTTTATAAGAAGATATCAGATTATACTTTTGTTGGATAAAATTATAACCTTAAAAAATAACGATTATGAAAGTAAGATTATTTCTATTCTGTTTCTTAGCAAGCTGCATGCAGGCAATGGCTAAAGACAATACTCCAGAAAATGTACTAAATATTGGATTTAAAGTTAGTGACACCAGCATCACTAGGAAAGGTCAATCATTTACTTACCCTATTATTATTTCTAATAAAGATAAAGAAAAAATAGGTGGAATTGACTCTCTTACAAACTACAAAGTAAAAGTATCTGTCGAGACGGAAAGTAATACCATTCCCCTATCGTCTATTGAATTGGACAATACAACTTTTTCACTAGAAGAATTCAAAACCAAAAATGAGCATAAAGTATTTTTAACCGTTTTGGCAGATTCCCTTTCAGACAGAGAAAGAAATATCACATTAACAATGGAAATTATTAAATTGAATGAGAGTGATAGAAAACTTTATCTAAGCAATCCAGATCAAAAAATGAAAATTATATTGAAAGGAAAATCCGAACAGATAAAGGATTATAATGTATTGGCGTATTTGGGAAGCAATTTTAATATGGCTGAGGGAAAAACACAGTTACAAAATCTATTCTTCGCTACCAATGTTTTCATTCCACCACTTAAATCAGAAAACAATAAGGTTGGCTTCTATTTGAGCTTATATGGGAATAGAACTATGTCAACAGTTGATTCTACGGAGAATGGAAGAAGAGTTTATAAAAGAGTAAAAATTTCCGATAGTACCCATTGGGAGCATGGAGCACAACAAAAACTTAAAACTACGAGAGTATCAGATAATTTTGGCGCCTATATCAGTCCCCTTTTCCGCTTTCCCGGAACTCATTTAAAGCCTAATCTTAATATATATTATGCTCCTTCCCTGGAATTCGTTTGGAGAAAAACTATAATATCCTATGAATTCCTGGAGCAAAGTAATTTTGATTCTGTTATTGTAAATTATGCGGTACCAGGTAGTATGAATTTTAGTAATAATTTCAATAAAGCTGTGAATGAGTTTGCCTTTAATGCAGGACTTATTGGGTTATTTCTCGCTTACGAAACTCCTTCTATCAGTGTGCGGGTTCATGGATCAGTCGGTTATTCTTCCATTTTCAATCCACAAGAAAACCTTTTTGCTATCCCAGGTAACTCAACCGCTAAAATAATAAGCAAATCTGATATCTTTTTCACAGGTAGAGCATGGATTACAGAACCGGCCACTGGTATAACACTACAAGCCGAAGTAACTAATACTGCATATAATCCAAGACCGTTTTTTGGCGCAACACTCTCAAAAGCATTTAAACTTGAAAGTCTAAGTGGAATATTATCCCCTATTACATCAAGAAATTAAACATTTTTCTTTCTGGTAAGCAAACCAATAATCCACCCACCTCTCCAATTTATCCACAGCTTTCTCAACTATTAAAATTCAAAATTGTATATTTGTGCCGTATATTTTAGATATAATATGGCGTCAAAAAATAACCTGAAAGAGACCGAAGCTCAGATTTCCTTCGAGGAATTAAAAGCAGAAGTATTAAAAGACTATGAACTGGCCGTGGCCAGCCGTGAAGCCAGCTTGATTGGCCGTAAAGAAGTGTTGACCGGTAAAGCTAAGTTCGGCATCTTTGGTGATGGTAAAGAATTGGCCCAGATCGCGCTGGCGAAAACCTTTAAACCAGGTGATATCCGCTCCGGCTACTACCGCGACCAAACCCTGATGTTTGCGACCGGCATGTCCAATATGGAACAATTCTTCTCCCAGCTATATGCCAATCCTAGTGTAGAAAAAGAACCGGCTACTGCAGGCAGAATGATGAACGGACACTTCGGTACCCGCTGGATCGATGAAAAAGGCGAATGGAAAGACCTGATGGCCCAACCAAACTCCACCAGTGACATCTCCCCTACCGCAGGCCAGATGGTACGCTCTTTAGGCGTAGCTTATGCCTCAAAACTATACCGCAACTGCGACAACTTAAAAGAGGGATTCGAGAAATTTACCGATAATGGTAACGAAGTAAGTTTTGTTACGATTGGTGATGCCTCTACCTCTGAAGGTTTGTTCTGGGAAACGTTAAACGCTGCAGCAGTGCTTAAAGTACCTTTAGCAGTATGCGTATGGGACGATGGCTATGGCATCTCAGTTCCGAGAAAATACCAGACCGCTAAAAATTCTATTTCTGAGGCCACCGCAGGCTTCCAGTATGACGAAAAACTGGAAAGCGGTATCGAGATCTATAAAGTAAAGGGATGGGATTACGCCTCCCTGGTCAAAACCTTTGAAGAAGGTGTGGCCCGTGTCCGGGAAACACAGATCCCTGCCCTTTTCCACGTGCAGGAAGTAACCCAGCCACAAGGGCACTCCACCTCTGGTTCTCATGAGCGCTACAAATCCAAAGAGCGCCTGGAATGGGAAAAAGAAATGGACTGCGTGGTCAAACTAAAAGCATTTATCCTGGACAACAATATTGCTTCTGAAGAAGAACTGGAAGCAATAGCAGAGCAGGCTAAAGATAGTGCCAGAACGGCCAAACAAACTGCCTGGAACAATTTCCTGGCACCGATTAAAGCGCAGATCGAAAAGGCTACGCAGCTGATCCAGCAACTGGTTATGGAAGGGCATCCCAAAGGCCAGGAAATGGCATCCATTTCACAGGAATTGCTTGGCTTAAAAGAACCGATCCGTAAAGACGTATTCCGCACGGTGCAACGTGTGCTTAAATTGGCCGGCAATCAAAGCGGACCAGCATTGAACCAATTACGTAATTACTATGGCGAATTAGTTGCCGAAGCGGCGGATACCTTTAACTCGCATTTATATTCCCAATCTGTACAGGCAGTAGGTAATATTACTGAAGTAAAAGCAGCTTATTCGGACAACAGCCAGATGATGAATGGCTTTGAAGTTTTAAATAAATTCTTCGACCAGACTTTAGCGACCAACCCTGCCGTATTCGCCTTTGGCGAAGATGTAGGTAAGATCGGGGATGTCAACCAGGCATTCGCCGGCTTGCAGGAGAAACATGGAAAATTAAGAGTTACCGATACTGGTATCCGCGAGGCCACTATCGTAGGCCAGGGCCTGGGTATGGCCCTGAGAGGCCTGAGGCCGATCGCCGAGATCCAGTACCTGGATTATTTACTCTATGGTCTGGAGACCCTGAGCGATGATGTCGCTACCTTACAATACCGCACAAAAGGCGGACAGAAATGTCCTTTGATTATCCGTACAAGAGGCCATCGCCTGGAAGGGATCTGGCACAGTGGCTCCCCTATGGGCATGATGATCCATGCTTTAAGAGGGATGCACATTTGTGTACCCAGAAATATGGTACAGGCTGCCGGTATGTATAATACTTTATTGAAAAGCGATGAACCTGCAGTTGTGGTAGAATGCCTGAACGGTTACCGCCTGAAAGAGAAAATGCCCGATAACCTGATGGAATTTACCGTTCCTCTGGGTATGCCGGAAGTGATCCGTGAAGGAGAAGACATCACAGTCGTTTCTTATGGCTCTACTTTACGCGTGATCCAGGAAGCGATTGACCTATACCTGGCACCACAGGGCATCAGTGTAGAAGTGGTAGACGTGCAAACCTTATTGCCTTTTGATGTCAACCACAGCATTGTCAAATCATTGGAAAAAACCAGCCGCATCATCTTTATTGATGAAGATGTACCGGGAGGGGCTGCCGCCTATATGTTCCAGCAGGTAATGGAGCTCCAGGGTGGTTATAAGTTACTGGATGTAGCACCAAGAACATTAACGGCAAAAGCACACCGCCCCGCTTACGCTACAGACGGCGATTATTTCTCTAAGCCTAATGCAGAAGAGATTGCTACTGTGATCGAACAAATGATGGCAGAATAAACATTGAAAAGCAGATTATTAAAATAAAAAATGGAAGCGTTAAAACTAAAATTAAAAGAACAGATCATCGAAGCCTTAAACCTACAGGATATGCAACCGGCAGACATCGTCGATGATGCTCCTTTGTTTGGAGATGGTTTAGGCTTAGACAGTATTGACTCCCTGGAGTTGATCGTATTATTAGAGCGGAATTACGGTATAAAATTAGAAGATCCTAAAGAAAGCCGTAATATCCTTAGCTCTGTGAATTCAATGGCTGAATATATTCATAATAACCAAAAAGCTTAATTACAGGCTTCACTGGTGAGCTTCACCATTAATCTATTATAAAAAGGTTACAGTTAAATGCTGTAACCTTTTTTGTGCCGGGCAATTAATTTCCCCGTATAGCGTATAAATAAAAACTGCCCCGATAATTTCGGGGCAGTTTTTATTCAGATTATAAGTCAAAACCTACAAAACAGTTACTTTATGTACATATTGCTTGCCCGCAACATTAAAGCTGATATTATAAATACCGGCAGATAATCCGCTAACACTTATGTTATTGCTACCGTTTTTAATGGAAACCACTTTCACGGATTGTCCTAATGCATTAAATATCGTTGCCTCTACAGCCTTATCCAGTTTAGAAAGGATTGTAAAGCTCGCATTGGCAGCTACCGGGTTAGGATAGATATCAATGTTCGGGTTAGTAGCTTTCACATCTTTTACCGCAACAGCGCTGCTGCCTTCTCCTAAACCTACAGCATACCATGCGTTTTTAATCGCAACATATTCAGGTCTTGTGGTATCAGCACCAAACAAGTCTATTGCAGCCTGCAAACTACCGGAGAACGCATCTTCAAAATCAGCATCCTCGGTCAGGTACTCGGTTAATGTTCTATAAGCAATCTTCTCCGCACTTTCCAGTCCTACACCTGTAAAATTATAGCTGTAACCATTATCATTGGTACCGGAACCACCTTCTGCAAGCAAATAATACCAATAATTCGGCACACTGCTATTATTATGTACGCCGCCATTATCATTATTCTGATTAGGGTTAGCCGTGCTTACCCAATATTGCCCCTTATAGGTATTTGGATTAGATACGCTTTTCGGGTTAGACATAGAGCGCATGTAGCCATTCCCTATATACACCTCATCGCCAATTCTCCAGTTAGCGATATCAGGTTTGGCATAAAAAACAATACTCGCACCGAACATATCAGCAAAAGACTCGTTTAAAGCGCCGGATTCGCCGCGGTATCTCAAGCCCCCGTTTCCATTATTGGAAATTACCAGGTGGGTATATTCATGACCGGTTACATCTAAAGAGGAAAACGGGTTCGTATTAATCCCATCGCCTAAACCGTACACCATAACATTATATGGGTCCTGTAATGCAGCCGCATTATTCTGGTTACCCATCATCGGGAATACACCATTCATATAATTGATAATTCTGCCGCCCTGGTTATCATAACTATTACGGTTGAATTTATCATGGTAATAATCGTAAGTACGGGCAATCCCCCAATGGGCATCTAAAGCCGGGTTCGCCATAGAGTCAATAACATATCTGCCTGAGTTACCCTGACCATCAGACCATAGGATGCTACCCATAGTATCTGCGTTGATTGGGAACCTGATTGTATCCGTTACATTTCCACTGCCCAAATTAGCTTTTGCAAATGCGCCAACATAGTTTACTCCCGGCTCAACATAGTGAAACCATCCTTCAGCCCTTAAAGGTGCTGAGGTGCTATATAAAACCTGTGGAAAGGAAGGATTTTCGATATCGCCGTTCACACCTTCAGTACCCACGATACCCACCGGTAGAATACCGGCAGAAAAACTAATCCCGGAAAAAATATTATTTGTAGCTACAGATAAACGGGTCGACTTAATGGCCTTTTTAGGCAGCCATTCTGTAGAATTATTCGTTATTTCTCTAGCATTGGGATAAAAATTAATACTGGAATAGGAAATGTCCCTATCCGTAGCATCCATCGTGCGGATTTTCCGCGCACTATCATAAAGCGTATAGGTACTCGCGCCATCGTAATCCATCGTTATGGTGCGTGCTCCACTGTGGAAGGTATGTGCCGTACCATTAACGTCGGTATGCGCAATAAGCTCCTCTAGATCATATACCTCACCGCTCTGCGCATCCAGGTACGCTCTTTTCATTAAAAAGACACCCTTTTCATTCTTACCATCTACACGTATCGAATAGGTCATTACCGGCTCACCGCTTTCGGACTCTATAATCTGGAATTCAGGGGCGTAATTACGTATTACCGTTTTTATCCCTATAGCATTTTGTGCGATACTTGTAGCTTTTGCGTCATCCAATGTTACATTTACAGCAAGTCCGCTCACCTCAAGATAGTGACCATTAATACTTTGAATCAATCCATCTTTGGCATGCACCATGATTACAGCACCTTTTACGGGCATACCCTTATAGTACTGCTGAAAATTGGTATGGGTAATATTCAGTTTATCGGTTGTCGTCTTTGCAATGCTGAAGCTATTACCATCAGCAAGCCCTAAAGCTTTTACCAACATATTTCCATCAACACTTGCCGCGACTTTCTGCCCTCGCAAATTCTGGGCAACCTTTCCGTCCTTAAAGTTTAATGTTTGAAGAGATTCCTGCGCATGAGCAAGAGAAAATGTCAGTGCTGTGGTAGCTACCAACATTGAGATAGACTTGAAATTCATTTCTCCTATTAGATTTATAAAAAATATCCTTCGAAGTTAAGGAATCCCGGATTTCATTTCTTAATAAATAATTCATAAAAACTAATCCAACCTTACTTATTTAACATTTAAATAAGATATCTTAAATAAAATCTTCTAACAAGGAAGGTTGCTTTTCCGCAGCCCGCGCTTCCTGTTCAAAGCGGTTATTATAGTAACCGTGCCGTATAGACTCCCATCCATAAAGCAGGAGGAACCATAAGCGACCGTATCGTAACTGCTGTTCTATATGCTTTAATTCATGCCGGAGCCAGCTTTTGTTATTTAACAAATCAGCCCTCGTGGCCCCGCTTAAGTAGATGGTATTGCCCAAAACCATGGCCACATGGTCCGATTTCAGCTTCCAAGCTGCTATCTTTGCCACAAAACTTTTTTCTTTAATGCTGATCCTCACCGGATAAAGATTAATCGTGTATAGAGCTACAATAATAAATAACTTATGCAAATAAAAGAAATCATACAGGCCATAGAAGCATTTGCCCCACCCTGCTACCAGGAATCTTATGATAACAGCGGCGTTCAGGTAGGCGCTACCGATATCGCCTGCAGCGGCGCTTTACTCACCCTGGACATTACAGAGCAGGTAATACTGGAAGCTAAGGAAAAAGGCTGCAACCTGGTAATCGCACACCACCCCCTTATTTTCAGCGGTATTAAAAAGATCTCCGGCAGCAATGCCATTGAGCGCTGTATCATATTAGCGATTCAAAATAATATTACCCTCTATGCGGCACATACCAACCTGGACAATATGCGTAAAGGGGTAAATGATAAAATTGCCGCAAAACTGGGCCTGCAACACCGGGCTATACTCAGTCCAATGGCCGATTCCCTGTATAAATTGTATACCTATGTTCCGGAAACTCACATAGAGCAGGTACGCCAGGCTTTATTCGATAGCGGCGCAGGGGCCATTGGAAATTATGAACACTGTAGCTTTAATACCCCGGGCACAGGTACTTTTAAAGGTAATGAGGAGGCCCAACCCTTTATCGGGCAGGCCGGCGGTGCCAGGGAAAGCGTCCCGGAGATCCGGCTGGAAGTGATCGTGCCGCAACACTTAAAAGGAACAATCCTGGGCACTTTAAAAGCAAGCCATCCCTATGAAGAGGTAGCCTATGAGCTCGTATCGCTGGTCAATAGTAACCCGGACCTGGGCGCAGGTATGCTCGGCTCTTTTGAGCACCCCCTGCCCGTCGCCGATGTCCTGGCTATGATCCGTTCAGCACTTAAAGCACCCGTCATCAGGCATACGGCATTAGTAAAGGATACCATCAAAACGATTGCACTTTGTGGCGGCAGCGGCAGCTTTCTGCTCAGGCAGGCCAAAGCAGCCAAAGCCGATCTCTTCCTGACCGCAGATTATAAATACCACCAGTTTTTTGAGGCAGAAGACCAGATTATTATTGCTGATATCGGGCATTATGAATCGGAACAATTTACCGTAGAAATATTTAGTGACATAATAAATAAAAAATTTCCTAATTTTGCAGTCTATTTGTCCCAGACAAAAACAAACCCAATAAATTATTATTTCTAATATGGCTACAGTAGCAAAAGACTTTTCTATTGAAGAAAAACTGGCAGCAGTACTTTCTCTACAAAAGATCGACTCCAAAATTGATGAATTACAAACATTAAAAGGGGAACTTCCGATGGAAGTGAGCGACCTGGAGGATGATGTAGAAGGCCTACAAACGCGCATCAGCAATGTTGAGCAGGAAATCAAAACGATCAATGAATACATCACTTCACGCAAAGACGCGAAAAAAGATGCAGAAGCCCTGATCGCCAAATATGAAAAACAGCAAGACAACGTAAAGAATAGCCGTGAATTTGAAGCGCTAACCAAAGAAGTTGAAATGCAGCACCTGGAAATGCGTCTTTCCGATAAAAATGTAAAAGATGCATTAGTGGAACTTCAGGAGCGTGAAAATATCAAATTGCAGAATGTAAATCTGATTGAAGCCAAGCGTGAAATGCTGGATCAGAAAAAGATGGAACTGGATAAGATCATCAAAGAAACAGAAGCAGAAGAAAATGTATTGGCAACCCGCTCTGAAGAAGCTAAAGAAAAAGTGGACATCCGCCTGTTCGAAGCTTATGAGCGTATCCGCAAAAGCTACAAAAACGGTTTAGCCGTAGTTCCGGTATTACGGGATAGCTGTGGCGGTTGTTTCAACGTGATCCCCCCTCAGCGCCAGACAGAGATCATGCAACGCAAAAAGATCATTGTTTGTGAGCATTGCGGTCGTATTTTAGTCGATTCAGACCTGAATGACTCTGTAACTGTTTAATACAACAATACCATATTAAATATCCGGCTTCGAAGGTTTTAACACTTTCGAAGCCTTTTTAATTAAGTATCTTTGCCGCATTAAAAAATGACCCCATTAAGGCGCAACAACCATTGGAAGCACAGCAAAAAAAATTTGACCGGAATTTATTCTTAAGAATCCTATCATTTGCCAGACCCTATCAGTCCAGGCTATGGCTGAGCATCGGCTTAAGCATCGTTCTGGCCCTTGTAGCTCCATTAAGACCTTACCTGATCCAATATTCCATTGACCATTATATTGAAAGCCGCTTATTCCAGGGCCTGATCTATATTACCATTGTCCAGATCATATTACTGTTGCTGGAAACCTCGCTCCGTTTTATTTTTATGTTCATCACCAGTTGGCTGGGGCAAACCGTGGTGAACGATATCCGGAAAAAAGTACATAAAAAAATACTCTTTCAAAACTTAAGCTATTTCGATCAGAATGCTATCGGTACCCTCACCACCAGGACCATAAACGACATTGAAGCGCTTAATGATACTTTCTCTGAAGGGTTTATAGCCATTCTTGCAGATGTATTGACCATCCTCGCCCTGATCGGCATCATGTTGTATACCGACTGGCGCCTGACCCTCGTCAGCCTTGCTGTTTTCCCCTTACTCTTACTGGCAACTTATTGGTTTAAAGAAGCCGTCAATAAATCTTTCAAAAGGGTGCGCAATGCGGTTGCTGCACTCAATGCCTTTGTACAGGAGCATATTAGCGGTATGTATATCGTACAGGTATTTGCGGCAGAAGACCGGGAAAAGAAAAAGTTTGAAGCTATCAACCGGGAACACAGGGATGCCAATATCAAATCAATCTTTGCCTATTCCGTATTCTTCCCGATCGTTGAAATTATACTGGCCATCTCGATGGGCCTGCTGGTATGGTATGGCGCCTCCAAAATGCTGAACTATGAAGTGACGCCCGGTATCATTATTGCTTTCAATATGTACTTAACCTTACTCTTCCGGCCTTTGAGAATGCTGGCAGATAAGTTTAACACCCTGCAAATGGGGCTGATCGCCGGTGGCAGGGTGATGCAGGTATTGGACAGTGAAGAATATATGCACCAGAATGGGGAGCAGGAAGCCACTATGCTCAAAGGAGCTGTAAAATTTGACCGGGTTAATTTTCATTATAAAGAAGGCATTCCGGTACTCCGGAATATCAGCTTCGAGGCCCGGCCCGGCGAGACACTGGCCCTGGTGGGCCACACCGGTGCCGGTAAAAGTTCTATAATATCTATTCTGACCCGGCTTTATCCCATCAGTTCAGGACAGATATTTATTGATGACCTGGAACTCCACCAATACGATATTTACAGCCTGCGCAGGCATATAGGTATTGTATTGCAGGATGTATTCCTGTTTTCAGGCACGATCCTTGAAAATCTTACCCTGAAAGACCCCGGTGTGAGCGAAGAACAGGCGATAGCTGTATGCCGCTCGCTGGGTATCCACGAATTTATTACGCAATTACCAGATGGTTATCACCATAGGGTAACAGAGCGGGGCAGCACCCTCTCTCAAGGTCAGCGCCAACTGCTTTCTTTTGCCCGCACCTTGCTGTTCAATCCTTCTATTCTTGTTTTGGACGAAGCCACCTCTTCGGTAGATAGTGAATCGGAAATATTGATCCAGAAAGCGATCGATAAAATGATCAAAGGAAGGACCGCAATTGTGATCGCGCACCGGCTTTCCACCATTCGCAAGGCCAATCAGATCATCGTCCTGGAACGCGGCAAGATCATCGAAAAAGGAGATCACCAGTCCCTTTTACAAATTAAAGAGGGCGTGTATACCAAAATGTATGAAGCTTCTTTAGATAAAAAGGAGTTGTAAACCCAATAACTATCCCGGGCGGAAATATTGCTTTTCGGCCTCGAAATCGATATAGGGATATTGCTGCTCGTACTGCTGTATTTTAGCGTAAAAATTCTCTTTGAATTTAGTATAAGCCTGCGTTTCTGGGAACCGTACTTTATGTTGCCGGGCGGTGCTTAAAGCCTGCATATCCGCTGCAGTTTTCTGGCAATCGGCAGCAAGAAAATGTTGTGCAAACTGCTCCCAGACTACCTGGGTAGCGGCAAAATTAGGATGCACGAGGTCCACATCATAATAACGATAATCGCGGAGCACATCGATCAGCAATTCATAGGCCGGGAAATAAAAACAATGCGGGAAAAGAGTCACCATTTCATGAACGGCTTCGATCAAGCGGGCTTTACTGCGATTGTTCTCCACTACCCCATCCCTTATATGCCTTACCGGGCTTATAGTAAATATAATTTTCAGCTTAGGATTAAAGGTTTGCAAAGCTGCTATCGTTTCTTTTAAAGCAGTACCAATCTCCGTGATGCTCAGCAATTTTTTATCAAACCATTGCCCCGGTGCACGATGGCAGTTAGCCACCGGTACGTT
>Ga0256900_1000471_pt1 | contig 13059 bp, 8 predicted proteins | sample MC6MC0688MT_FD_190190 | JGI IMG/M metagenome (GOLD analysis project Ga0256900, IMG submission 190190) | Metatranscriptome of enriched soil aggregate microbial communities from Iowa State University, Ames, United States - MC6-MC0688-MT... | ecosystem: Environmental > Terrestrial > Soil >... | reverse complement strand
TCAAAACCGCTACCAAGTAATGCAGTTAAGCCAGCTTTTTCAAACTTCTCTTTATAAGCCCATTGCCATTTATATTCAAATTTTGCCGTTTCAGGTGGCTCGTAGTTTGCAGTATCCACATAGTGCACACCTGTCGCTAAGCAAGCATCCATAATCGTTAAGTCCTGATAAGGTAGTGCAACGTTAATCACTACATCTGGTCCGAAAGCTTTAATAAGCTCAATAACCTCTTCTGTATGGTCTGCGTCTACCTGTGCAGTATGAATTTTTGTTTTTCCGCCGTCTAGTTTTTCTTTTAGAGCGTCACATTTTGAAACAGTTCTACTTGCGATACAAATTTCCTCAAATACGTCCGAATTTTGAACACACTTGTGTACCACAACACTGGCAACTCCGCCAGCTCCGATAATCAATGCTTTACCCAATTGTCTACCCCCAAGTTCATATAAAGTATTGTCAAACAAGCTGATTATACAGAAAATTGATATACTACTCAATCATTGTTTTAAAATTTTCTACAAAAAATTTTATTTTTCTACAACAATTAGACGTATAAGGAGGGGAATGCCTCGGAAAAGAAGGGAATCATGAATAAATCTACAACGCCATTTTAGTAAAAATAGAGGAAAGTTGCTGTTGTATAGACCTAAATAATTGGTGAAGTTATATCACAATTCATCCAAGATACTACGACATCAAGTAAATATTTTTCTAAATGAATGTTTTGACATAGTATCTCTACCGATTGACGATTTGATACCAACTACTAAATCAATTCTACTAACTTTACATAAAAAAATCCCTCTACATATAGAAAGGGAAGGAACCACATTAAACGTGCTACAGGTATCTGTGTACTGGAAAATGATGCATATTATTTCAGAAAACGATTGGATACTTGTTGTTTTTCTTCCCCCCATATATAGAAGAAAACCACAAGCAAAGTACTAAAAAAACCCATCACAAGAGCATACGTACTGAGGGCTACTCCCACTTGACTTTGCATGGCATAAATAAAAATGGCCCCTATTGTTAACAAGTTGCCTGTAACAATCGATACTAGATGAAAGCGTTTATTCATAGCAAGCCCTCCTATTAGATGAATTGGTAATGCTCAGGATTTAAGATAATTAACTTCAATTATCGCACAATTCAGAACTTTTTCCAATGTTTTTATCTTACTAGAATAATTAAAGATGCTTTTTTAATACATCTTTTTGTAGTATGATGAAACACAAAAGGAATATTCATAGATTATTACAAGAAAGGGGAGAGGATGGATCGTGAAATTACGCAATTCATTAACTTTTCAACTTGGGACGATTATCGCTGGTATTTTAGTGGTGATGCTAGGGATTACTTCGTTCGCTACATACATAACTGCTTACAATAAACTTTATGATGCTGCTGGTGTTGAGGCCTATGGCTGTGCCAATATTACGACAGGTTTGATCAATCCGCAACAATTGGACAAGGCCATTCAAGGCGACAAGGCTGTACAGGAAAGCATTGGGAACGATTTGAACTGGACAACAGGTCATAAAGATATTTTCCAAACACAATATATTTTATCGTTGGATGGCACATTATTAGCGCTTGATGATCATTTGGCTGAAAAAGGTTATGCCCCTGGTGATCAATTTTATTTAGATAAAGAAGCTATTGATATGTTGCTTACACATAAGCATCCAACATACTCACAGCCTTATACCTATGCAGGGATGGACCGTTTATCTGGCTATGCCCCTATTTTTAAAGACCATGATTCCAGTAAAGAAATTATTGCCATTAGTGTCATCGACTTTGATGCCAATATCGTAAAGGAGCGAACATGGGATGTTGTACGAAATGGGATTTTAATTAGTATTTTCCCTATGCTAATTGCTTCCATCATTACAGGCTTTTTAATTCGTCGTAAAGTAAGACCGATTAGTGTGCTGATTCAGCAGGCGAAAGAAATTGCCAATGGTAATTTAGCTGTACCTGAAACAAAAATTAACAGTAAAGATGAAGTAGCGGATTTAGCGAATACATTAAATCGAATGACAGCTAATTTACAAAATATGATTATGACGATGCGTTCCACTTCTAACACTTTAACGAATAACGCAGATGAAACCGCTTCCACCTTGAACGATATGAGCAATACCATTCAAGGTGTCGCCAATAATATCGAAGAGGTGACAAGTGCCGTGACGGCAGGGATGCACCATGCTGAAAATGCGACAGATGTTCTTACTTCTTTAGCACAGGACCTTCAAATGATTCAAAGCAATGCCAATAACAGTGCTGATAACGCTCGACAAACGATGGAATTAGCAACAGAGGGTGAGCGACTAGCAAAAGATATAAGCAATGATATGGCACTAATTCACAGCGGATCAGGTGAGGTACGACAAACAGTAGAAAACTTAGTTACATCTGCAACCAAAATTCAAACGATTACAACGTCTATTGCAAACATCGCATCACAAACAAATTTGCTAGCACTGAATGCTTCCATTGAAGCGGCTAGAGCAGGGGAGCATGGCAAAGGCTTTGCTATTGTTGCTGAGGAAGTGCGGAAGCTTGCTGAGCAATCTAATCAAGAGGTATTGCAAGTTGAACAGCTTATTCAGGATATAATGAAGCATGTGCAGCAGGTCATGTCATCTACGAATGATAATACGCAATATATTGAAAAAGGAACAGAGACAGTGCGTCTAACAGCACAATCTTTAGGAAATATTTCTACAGCAGTGGCTGCAACAGTAGAAGAAATGATTACCATTTCTAATGCTATGACCGCTGAAAACGAAAAATCTACACGTATTGTGCAAATGATTCAACAATTAACAGAATCTATTCGTGATATAGAAGAAACGATGAATATGATTACTGTCGCAGCACAGCAAACAACTGCAAGCATTGATGAGGTGGCACATGGCTCTAATGAAACAAATCACATGGCACACACACTCGAACAGCATGTAAAGGCGTTTAAATTAAAAGAATAATAGAAAGATTAGGACATGTTGGCTTTTGCTTATACTACTTAAATGGTAAACTAGCAATAAGATTTTTCTTTTGCGAAGGTGAGGATTTTAATGGTGGTAAAACAAATGAACGAGCAAGTTCAACAAGTCAATGACTTATTTTTGAGTGGTCAAGTAAAGGAAAGTTATCAACTAGCTAAAGAAATATTGGGCAATGATACAGCGATCGCAGAAGAGGCCTATCAAGTCATTCAGCAGCATGTGACAATGCTAGAGGTAAATGGGTATGCAAATATGCCTCAGCCTACTGACGACAAAGTAAAGCAAAGTGTGGAACGTATAGATGGTTCGTATCCAGAACGAGATGTTCTCGCAGCTTATATAGGTAGTCGGGATGATGAGCAATTTGGTAAAGTGGTCGATGAATTATTAGCAGGACCTATAGAAGCGCAGGCGAACGCTTACTATACAATGGCAGAATATTATGTCCTTGCAAAGGAACAGGATAAGGCATCAGTACAGTATGCGGAGGCAATCAAATTGCAGCCTAATAAGGCATTGTATTGGGGAGCATTTGCACAGTTTTTAAATCGTCACGAAGGTAGCCCTTATTTGGCATTAAGACTGATTGAAGAAGCAATACTCCTAGATGGAATAAATCCTCGTTGGCACTATATTCAAGGTAATATATTTTTCCAGCTAGTAGCAGCGACAAAAAATTTAAGCTATTTACCTGCCTTGGAAGAAGCATGGGAGAAAGCTAAAAAACGTTGTACAGCTAAGCAGGTCACATTGAAATTGGATTTGGAGAAGTCAAAAGATTTGTTAGCACAATGGAAAAAGCAAATGCTCTAACAGGTATCTATTAATAATTATTTCCCTTCTAGTATAATTATGCTATAGTAAAACCATAAACGGACGTATGAAGCTTATCGATGACATGAAAGAAGTGTTTTTTTGAGTTTATATGTAGCGTATGTATTGGTAGGACTTGCCATTGCCATGCCTGTAGGAGCTATTACAGTAGAAATGACAAAGCAAGGACTCAAAAATGGTTTCATGCACGGCTGGGCAGTTGGGCTTGGTGGTATGACCATTGATATTGTATTGGTTTTTGCTTTGTATATGGGACTAGCTTCCATCTTGGCTATGCCTTTAATTCAACTACCTATGTGGATTATTGGAGCGGGCTTTTTATTCTTGTTAGGCTATGATTCTATCAAGAACGCTGACCATGATATTACATTGGCAGGAGAAAAAGTAACCAAATCGTTTTTTGCCTCTTATTTTAACGGCTTACTAGTGGCCATTTCGCCTGGTAATCTTGTTTTTTGGGTCAACGTATTTGGTGTGGTGCTAGCAAAATCTTATGGACAAGGGGAGTCAACGAGCTTTTTAATTATTGCTGCTGGTGTTTTAAGTGGAATTTTACTCCACGATATCGGTTTGCTGACCATTGTCTCGGTTACTCGTAAAGCTATGAATCGGAAGATGATTCGGACATTTACCATTGTCGCAGGATTCTTATTGATTGGTTTTGCTTGTTATTTTATCTATGAATTTATACAAGGAATTAAGATTTATATATGAAAAGTGCGATCTCTAAAGATCGCACTTTTTTTATTGCGCAATAGCCTCAGTATGCTCTTTTAAACAAGCTAAAATTTCTTCTGCTACTTCATGCGCTAATGCTAGTTCTGAAGTAAAGCCAACACAAGAACAATTCATCTCACCTAAAATATAGCAATCTTCTCCGACTTCATTGGTATCTAGCATAAAGTCGGCTGTCCAGATTAGCGGTAAATCATAATTGCCTAGTAGGTTTGTTACTTGAGGGAGCTGCTTTAAAAAGTTTTGTACCAGCTCTTGCCAGTCTTCAGGTTTGTCATAGCGATATTGAGCGCCAGAGAATAGAGTTGCACTAAAGGCATCCTCGGTAGCAGCTGGTTTTTTATGTACGACGTGTACAGGATGATCGCGCAACATGAATAAGCGGATTTCGCCTTCTGTAATCCTTGGAAGAAAGCGCATATCGATTAACATACCATTCGTCCCTGTAATATACTGCTCACAAAATGTCATAAAGTCGCCAAGCTGCCAATATTCTACATGATTGTCTTTTGCTTCAGTACATTTGATTTGTGCATCAAGTGGCACTTCAGTGATACCCTCTGCTAGCGGTTCCACCAATTTTACACGCCAAATACCTTCTCCAGTTGAACCACGATTTTGCTTCAAAACACGCTCTGTTAAGGCTAAGGAAGTAGGGAATTGTTTTTTGAATGCTTCGATTGTGTAGTAGGCAAATGTATCATCAGGTACTAAATTTGTTGTCGTCAGTTTTGATAATACGTCTTTTGAACCATAGCTAATCATGGCGTCTGGATGTGGCATCCCTATAACGCCAGCTTGGCATAGCTCTCGTAGCATAGCAAAGTACTCATCCTCATGCTGTAAGTTGCCTGGGTTAATGCGAGATACATAGGCAATACCATGTTCCTTAACATAGTGAAAGATTTCCTGCTTTTTTGTGATATCAAAGAAGAGTACCTCTGCATCCTGTCCACGTTGCTGTAGCGCTTCCACCATTGGCATTGTATCTGGGCGATAGCCATCTGGGCCTTTATCTGTGCCGCCTTCCACCTCGAAAAAAATAACTTTTTTATCCATAAAATACCTCCTTATATCTGTTGTTATGTTCAGTATAGTAGACAAATAAGGAGAAAAGATAGATAAAATATGTAAATTTTATGTATAAATTCATATATTACTATCTCGGTAATAGGAGGTATTGACTATTAAAATTCATAACTCTCTTAATTTTCTGTTTTCAAGCTTGCTTTTTCTGAAATACTGTAAGGTATAAAATCATAAGAAGAATTAGCAATGTACCAATAAACTGATAGCCACCAAAAGCAATCTTTAACCACCAAACACTTGTGATGACAGCCATTAATGGTTCAAGACTACCTAGTAGGCTTGACTCCTTTGGTGAAAGATAGTGCAAGCTAGCAATATAAAACCAAAAAGCGAGCATTGTCCCAAAAATAACAATAAAGAGAAAATAGGCAATGGTTGAAAATGTCCAATTAGATAGATCGATAGCCCATGGTGGGTGAGCTATACTCATTACTATACCACCGATGATCATCGACCAGCCGACAACTAGTAATGAATGGAATTGCTGTAAAAGTGGGACGGCATAAATGGTATAAAATGCAACAGAAAGACCAGATAAGATACCCCATAACACAGCCATTAAAGGAACGGACAATGTTGAAAAAGAACCGTTTGTTAATAATAAAAAGGTCCCCACAAGTGTAAGTGACACAGCTATACCATCCTGCTTTGTCAATGGACTTTGCCTCGTTAGAAAGTAATAAGCCATGATAAACAGTGGTGCTAAATATTGTAATAATGTGGCTACAGCTGAATTACCAATAGCGATTGACATCATATAGGTGTATTGGACAGCAAGCATGCCAAGTAGGCTAAATAAAATTTGTCTAAAAGCATTTTGCTTTGTGCGCCATATGACGAAAATGGATTCATGCCGATGGGTCATTTTATAAATAGCTATTAGTAACAGACCTGCTAAAAGTAAACGACTAGAAACAAGCCAGCCGACCTCTAAATTGTCCTGCTGAAATAGTCGTTGGGCAACGGTCCCTCCGATTCCCCAGAAACTTGCTCCAAGAATAACTAGTAGAAAGCCCAGTGTACGTTTATTTTGGATAATTTGATTCATCTGTTTACATCTCCTAAACTATCAATATAAGATGATTATAAAGTGACTAAGTGGAAATAAATATCGATTTAATCCAATAAAATATCAATATATTGAGGTGTTAGAGATGCCGTTAACACATATTAAAATTGCCAAGGATTTACAAGAATTAACCTTGCATGGAACAAAAGAATTTCCAGTTGCCTTGTATGAAACGATTATGCGATTAGAAAGCATGGATTTTCTACCTCTCCATTGGCATAAAGAAATACAATTTGTTTTGATAAAAAAGGGATGTGCTCAGTATCGAGTGGGGACGGACGTTTTTGTTTTGAACCAAGGTGAGGGGCTCTTTATTAATGCCTCTGGATTACATGAAGCAAAGCCTTATCAAATTGAGCAAGCGATCGTTTATTGTGTAAATGTAGATCCAAAGTTAATGGGGGGGCATGAGGGCAGTATCTTTTTCTCAAAATATGTAGAACCGTATATTACAAGTAATCGAATACCTTATGTCAAACTAACAGGAGAGTTGGCACAGAAAGTAGCAACGATTGCGGAATTAATGCGAGAGCAAACCGCTTTTTTTGAGTTAAAGGTACGGAGAGAGCTTCTATTTATTTGGGAATCCATGCTAACCCAATCCTTATTGACAGAACAAATAATGGATTCTGCCACTATTGTGCAGCATGAACGAGCAAAAGCTATGCTTGATTTTTTACATGCACATTATCAGCAGAAAATAGCATTAGAAGATTTAGCTAGCCATGTGTATATAAGTCGCGCTGAATGTAGTCGTTTTTTTAAGAAAATAGTGGGCATGACACCGTTTACCTATTTATGCCAATATCGACTGCGCAAAAGCATAGAATTATTGAAAGGTAATGAGCTATCGATAACAGAAATAGCTGTTAATACAGGCTTTAGTACCGTCAGTTATTATATTGAAAAGTTTAAAGAATACACTGGCTATCCGCCACATGTTTATCGTAAGAAGTTTTTAAGTGTGAAAAATAATTGAACGTGAATGGAAAAAGGTCCATCCTTTATTCTCAAATTCTATACAAGATGAACCATTTGGCATAAAGTAAAATTATTAGTAGAGAGGGGGCATTGTGAATGATGGTCTTAAAAAGTAAGCAAAATATTTGGCTAGCCTTATTATTAGTGGTATTAGCGAGTAACTATACACTCTATAATACAGGATTTGGCACATCCCTTTTACCTATCGAAACAAATGGTGTTGTCATGGGCTCATTAATTGACTGTATTGTGGTGGTGCCTGTGCTATTTATGCTTTATAAAGGTAAATTTTCATTAAAGCAAGCCATCCTATTAGCTGCAGCTGGCTGTATTGCTGCACGTTTTATTATTCCTATGGAACACCTTCAGCCTTATGTGGCAGTGACATGGGCTGGCTTTGCGATTGAAGGGTCTATTATTCTATTAGAAATTATCCTAGTGGCAACACTTGTACGATACCTGCCAAAAATCCTAGGGGAAGTGCGGAGAAGCTCTTTACCAGATCTCTTTTCATTTTCAAAAGCTGTAGAAAAACATGCACCCAAGCATCCAGTTATTCAGATGATCTGTGCTGATTTATTAGTGCTTTATTATGGTTTCGCGAGTTGGAAAAGACAAGAACGACAAGGTTTATCTTTGCATAAAAATTCTAGCTATATCGCTTTTCAGCTCATGATTATTCATGGGATTGCTATTGAAACGATTGGTATTCACTGGTGGCTACATGAAAAGTCAATGATACTTTCCATTGTGTTGCTTGTTTTTAATATTTATTCAGTAATCTTCTTTCTTGCGGATATGCAGGCTATTCGCCTAAACCCTGTTTATGTCACAAATGATACATTGTACTTATCTCTGGGATTAATGAAACGTACTGAAATTCGTTTTGATCATATTGCTGAAATCATCGAAGACAAGGAGCGGTTAGAGGGAAAATTATCAAAAGATACGATAGACTTTATAGCACGTGATTTTGGTGAGGCCTATCCGCATTTTATTTTGAAAATGAAAGAGCCTGTGGAAGTAACGTTTATGCTAGGGATCAAGAAGCACTATAGTCACATAGCCATTAAAGCAGACCAGGTTCAAGAATTTAGACAAATGCTTGTAGAAGGAATGGCAATGAGCCAACATCATTAAAATTACTTATAAAGTAGTAGTCAATGTTTTGTGATCAAAACATTGACTATTTTTTTATTGATTGATTTTAATACTATTTAAACTAATTTTAACCTTGGAATTTTATAGTTTTAATGTACTGAGAATGATTGATTTACAGGAGGGCTTTGTTTTAGCGAAAGATTGATAGGTTGAAAATTGTATGCCTGAGATAAAAGGGGAAGTGTATTAACAGCACGAATTAGTACATGATTAAAAAACCGCAATGTTCAACATGGCTATATGGAAGTACCAATAACGAATAGATCAATCAAATACAGTCTATGACAGAGTAACAGCCATCCTTTGGTATGTAGTGAACAGATTGAAAAGACAAAATTCCAGCCTGCACTAGCAGAATTAAGCACGAAAAGACGATATGAGCAGATTACATATTATGTAGAAACACCAGATCACTTGTTCCAAAATTTTCTTTAATAAAGGGCGAAGCGCATTTATTGGAGAAATATTATAATAAGCTTATTGAGAACATACCATTTCTGACAGCATTACAAAAATTTTTATTCCCGTACATCCAATCGATGTTCTTAAAGAACAAGTAATGTTAGAAAATGTAATAGTAACAAAAGATACGAAAACAAAAACCTCTGCATCTTTCTAGTCGATCAAAATCTACGAGCAAGTATTCCTTTACTGGTGTTTTTATGTAAAGGATATCTGTCCTATTATGATCGACACTACAACAAGTAAAGAGGAGTTATTGAGAAGCGCTACTATCTGTTCATTCGAAGAGTAGCATGGCAAAAATATAAAGCGGTTACAAAGATGATAAATAACTAGCATAGAAGAGGAGGGATTGTGTATGAACGATTGCATTCTTTTACAGTCTAGTCAAGATTGGCATCTACAGAGAATGTATATGAAGAAGTTTAACAAACTGGTACTGGTAAAAAGTGTTCATCATAATTCAGCAGAGACAAGAGCCAAACTACAATATGAATTTTCCTTGTTTTCGAATGAGCAAAATCCTTGGTTATTAAAGCCAATAGCTATTGATTATATAGATGATCAATATGCAATCATCTATGAAAATTTTAATGGAGTCCCCTTAAAGCAATTCAGTAATAACTTGATTTCTTTGCATCAATTTCTCCAGATTGCCATTGACCTTGTCAATATTTGTATGAAAATGCAACAAAGTGGTTTACTTTATCTACACCTACATCCTAATCAAATCTTAATCAATCCTAATTCTTTAAAAATAAAACTATTAAGCTCTGAATTTAGTACAAAATATGATGTAGAATCTCCAGTTGTGATTGAAAATCCCTATGAACGACTAGAACAGCTACCCTATTATGCACCTGAGCAAACTGGCAGACTACATTTAGAGGTAGACTATCGGACAGATTTATATGCACTGGGGACCATTTTTTACGAAATACTGGGCGGTCAATTGCCTTTTCAAGCAAAGGATGCCGTCGATTTGATTTATGAAATCATCACAAAAAAACCAGAACCATTGGTAAGTTTAGACAGTCGTTACCATTCATTGCTTTGGGAAATGATTGAAAAGCTATTAGCTAAAAACCCAGCTGATCGTTATCAAAGTGCCATTGGTTTGAGAGAGGATTTGCTACAAATCCAACAGAAACTTTTAGTAAACGAACCGCTTGAAAATTTCTTGCTTGGTGAACAGGATTTGCATCTGAATACGGGACTGTCTACTAAGCTTTATGGGAGAGAATCGCAATTCGCAGAGCTTTCCTCTGTTTTTCGTCAGGTTGCAAAAGGTGACAAAAAGATGGTTACGATATCAGGACAAGCAGGGTATGGAAAGTCCAAGTTAGTTCAAGAATTAAAGGGTGAAATAGCGGCCGCAAAAGGCTATTTTATTACAACTAAGTATGAGCAATTGCAATTAGAAAATGACTATTCCATTGTTATCCATCCTTTAAGGAGTTTATTGAAATTTATTTATATGGAAGGTGAAAGGTCTGTCCATTTATGGAAAAAATTATTTCAAGAGGTTAAATTAGTTGTGACAGATGAACTTATCCATCTATTACCTGAACTTAAATGGTTTGTGAAGGAGGAAGTACATTTCCAAAAAGAAGTTAGCCAAAATACAAAACAGCTCCATTCCTATACGTTTATATCGATTCAAAAAATTTTATTAACATTTGCCATGCAGAAGAAACCAGTTATATGGTTTGTAGATGATTTGCATTGGGCCAATCAAAGTACAGTTGAAATTATGACCCAAATTTTTGAGCAACACCGAGCAGGATACTTTATGATGATTGGTACATTCCGAGTGAATAAGGACAGCGCAGAGGAGGAAAATCAGCAAAGAACTTCTAGTTTTTCGAGCGGTCATCATATCCATTTACCCTTGCTTCAGGAACAACATGTTCAACAATGGTTGGAGGCGTCTTTCCATGCAAAGCCTCATACCATACAGATAATTGCCAAGCAATTATTTAATTTGACCAACGGGAATCCGTTATTTGTGAAAGAGGCGTTTCGATCACTCCAGCAAGATAACACAATTTATCTTAATGCAACAACAAAAGAATGGGAGTTTAATCGTAAGAAATTTAATTTATCCCGATTGAACAACGAGCTACTTGTCTTTATTGAAACTAGAATGGCTAATTTAACAACAGAAGCCCATGAGATTTTACGCATAGTTGCATGTTTTGGTCAGCGCTTTGAATTTACAGATGTCTTAAAGCTCGTGTCCTTATCAGCTCAAGCGTTATTAAAACACCTTGAAACACTTGTTGAGAATGGCTTTATTATTCCGTTAGATGCCCATTATAAATGGGCAAGTACGTTAGAGCATGAAGGAATTTTACATACATTTTCTACCAAATTCCAATTTGTTCACGATCGTATTCAACAAGTAGCTTATCAGGACTTATCAGGGCAATTGCGTGCTAAATACCATTATCAAATTGGCCAGCTTTTAACAGATGACTCTCAAATGGCTGCAGATCATGATCGATTAAGCGAAATCGTCATGCATTTCAATTACAGTCGCCACTTATTGACTGGGGAAGAAAAGCAAAAGCTGGCTATCTGGAATTATCAACTCGGTATTGAGGCTAAAAGAATAGGGCTCTTTGATAATGCGCTAAAATTTTTTACAACTAGTAAAGAACTATTGGCGCCTGATCATTGGGAGACTAGGAGAGAACAGTCGGTTAAATTATATGCGAATTTAGGTGAATGTGAATATTTAACAGGCCACTACGAACAATCGGAAATGCATTTAACAGAAGCTTTGCAACATGCAGAGACAAAATTAGAAAAACTGATGATTAACAATTTGAAAACGGTATTATACATTGAGTCCGATAACCCTACTATTGGTCTAGAAGCAGGCTTGGCAGGTTTTCAAGTTGCGAATCTTAAAATTTCAGCATATCCTAAAAAGTCACAGCTTCTAAAAGAGTATCTATTGTTGAAATGGGCATTGCGACATATGTCTGACCAAGACTTGTTGCAGCATCCGCCAACGAATAGTAAAGAAATTGATATTTTGATTCATTTAATTATTAATATGACGGCAAGTGCTTTCCTATTAAATCCTAACTTAACAGGCATTCTTTTAATGAAAGGGCTGCGTTTACAGTTGAAGTATGGCGCTACATCGAAAAGCGGCATGGTATTGATTAACTATGCTATGCTTTTAAATGCAGGTTTTGCCAATATAAAAGAAGCCACTCGCTTTGGCAAACTTGCCATCATTGTTGCGGATAACCAAGAAAGCATATATATCAAGGGCCATACTTATTATGTGTATGGCGTGTTTATCAGTCATTGGACAGAGCCCTATGAAACCAGTATTCAATATATTAATGAGGCTCAAGCAAAAAGCCAAGAGCTTGGCTTATATCATTTAGTATCCTCAGCATCATGTTTTATTGTCGCTATACGCCTTATTCAGGGTGTTAACCTAGAGGATTTACAACAAGAAATTAGACGACAACAAGATGAATTTTCTATTCATGCAAGTACCCTTTCGATTGACTTTTTAGCCGAAATGGGGAGATGGATGAATATCCTCCGTTCTCCACATCATCCTGTATATTGGGCTTGTCCCATCACAATACAGGATCAGCCTGCTATTAAAATCATGCATTATTCAGTGCGTTTACAAATGTCCTTTTTATTAGCGGATGAAATACAAGGGAAAGCGATTCTGGT
>Ga0256900_1000464_pt1 | contig 13204 bp, 11 predicted proteins | sample MC6MC0688MT_FD_190190 | JGI IMG/M metagenome (GOLD analysis project Ga0256900, IMG submission 190190) | Metatranscriptome of enriched soil aggregate microbial communities from Iowa State University, Ames, United States - MC6-MC0688-MT... | ecosystem: Environmental > Terrestrial > Soil >... | reverse complement strand
TTACAATTTAAATAACTGTTACGTTAATATCAACACAATAGTAGTTTTTTATTTTCCAATGGAGCAAAAAAGATACGCACACCGGATGGTACGGGCCGTTTGATCGGATAAGCACTGGGCCAACAGGATACAAAAAAGCCCTTTCGCAGAGGAAAAGGCTTTGTCTAGTATTTTATCTTTTGAGTATGATTTTCTTATAAATGGTTTGTTGCCCTGTTTGGATACCGAGCAGGTAAACGGCATCCGGGTACTGGCCTATTTGAATGGTGTATTCGCTGCCCCGACTGATCTTGAAGTTATGTAATAATCTTCCCGACAGATCCATTAAGCTTATTGCATCGATCGCCTGTCCGGCCTGGTGCTTAATACTTATCGCCCCGGTACTTGGGCTCGGGAATACCTGAAGCTGGTACTCCTCCTCTGTATCCTTTATCCGCGTTCCCGAACCTTGAAATTCAACAGCACCTATATCAATGCTATTGCCTGCGACACGCGGATTCCCGTAAAAATCAACCGCACCATAATCTGGAGCGTTGTTATTGCCACGATTGAGACAATTAAGGGTGTTTGCTGTTAAACTGAAATTCGCATTGGTCGCATCATAGGATACTCCTGCCCCGGTAGTAGGTGCCAGTAGCGTAAGGTTGTGATCATAAATATTATTGGCTTGCCCCTGTAAATTTTGTGGCATATTGTTAGGGTTTATATGATAGTCAAGAAGGTTATTGGATAATTCTAAAAGACTGGAGGCACAGGAAAAGTTATTAAATACGGTATCGTTAGGAATGTCAACCAGTTTATTACCGAATATAATATTATTGTAGAGCCTGACTTTGCAATAAGCGCCCCAGGTTCTTACTGCTGCACCTAAGCCTTTGCTCGTATTATTGATAAAGGTATTGTTGACAACTGTTGCCTCGCAATGCTGTATCCAGATGCCCGCCCCGGTAATCGCGGAATGGTTGTTGGCGACAATATTGTTGCGTACAATATGGATATTTCTTCCGGGAACTGCGGCGTCCAGGTTTTGTCCCAATAACTGTATACCGGCACCGCCATCGTTGATCCCACAAAATATACCTTCCAGTATCTGGTTATTATTGATCACCAGGTTATTTTCTACCAGGGACGATTTGGTTTGCAGGGCGATCGCCCCATTCTTGGCCATCGTATTGTGATGAATAAAATTGTTGGACACTTTGACTTTGCCGCCGATAGTGGCATTGACGACACCGCCACCCAGTGCGCCGGTTGTATTATTATATAACTCGTTATGGTCAAACAGCATGAAGTTATTACTCATGTCATTGTCCGATCCATGGTTAAATAAGCCAAAACCTGAAGTAGCGGTATTATTGTAGAATTTGTTATTAAGGACATAAACACTGTCTTTGTATAAAGTGAACATGCCTACGCCGGCAATGTTATCCCTTACAACGCAATTGGTAAATTTTAGTTTGGTAGGCGTTGGTGCTACATTGTTGGAGAGGTGCATTAAAATCCCATCGGTCTGGTTATGATAAAATTCGCATTTATTGATGTAGAGCAATGGTACGGTACTTACGATCAGGCCATAGCTCTGGTGTTTTTTCATGTCTTTAAACACACAATATTCAAACGTCGGCTGTGTAAAATCTGTCTGGCCGATATTGTCGAGTATAATCCCTTTCCAGGCACCTGCGGTAGACAGGAGATTAGACCAGCCGGTCGTATCATTGCTGCGGAAAATGATCTTATGTTTTTCCGTTCCTACCGCTGAGAGTATACCCTGGCTTTGAATTTCGTAGTAGCCCATAAATACGACTTCTACCCCCGGATCTATGGTAAGTTGGCTGTTCAAAGGTATTGTAATGTTATTGTGGATATAGTACGGTGAGCCCCCGATGGTCCAGTTACCACTTACTGTGGGTGTATTTATTTGTGTAGCGGCATAAAGGCGACTGGTACATAAACCTATGAGCAGGAGTAGGTAAATAAAATTTTTGTAATTCATATATTCTGTTTTTCAGGGTAATTGATAATATATAAGACATTTGTTTTATTCCAAACAGTTGGTTAAAGCAGGAAAATGAATGGTTTTTTATAAGTCCGGCTTACTATTTTTTTATACATTTGTCTGACAAATAACCAATTTCCAAGCGTTTAATGGAAGTAAAAGGAAAATTAGCGATCGTAGGTGGTGCTATCAATAAGGGTAGTTTTACAGAAGCCGCTTATGATCATGAAGTCGCGAATAATCTCAATTTTTTTGAAAAAGGGATATTAAAAAGAATTATTGTGGAGTCCCGCCTGGGTGCTGCATCAAGGATAGAAATTATACCTACTGCCTCTCAGATACCGGATATCGTAGGAGAAGAATATGTCAAAGCGTTTTCTTTCCTGGATGCAAAGAATGTGGGCGTACTGCATATTGCCAACCGCACGGATGCCAACGATCCCGAGGTCGTTGAGCGCTTAAGAGCCGCCGATGTGGTTTTTTTTACCGGCGGAGATCAGCTCCGGCTGACCTCTATCATTGGCGGAACGGCTTTCCACAAACTCATGCTGGATAAATATCAAAATGAAGAGTTCTTGTATGCCGGGACCTCGGCAGGTGCTGCTGCGGCCTCAGAAAACATGATCTACCAGGGCTCCAGCTCAGAAGCTATGCTCAAGGGAGAAGTGAAAATGACCGGCGGCCTGGGCCTGATCCCTAATGTGATCATTGATACACACTTCGTGGAAAGAGGACGCATTGGCAGGCTGTTCCAGGCTGTAGTGGGTAATCCCTGGGTGTTAGGTGTGGGGCTTGGAGAAGATACCGGCCTGCTCATCAAGAATAATAAAAAACTGGAAGCGATCGGTTCCGGATTAGTCATCTTAGTAGATGGTAATGCGATTAAAGATACCAATCTTACTTCGGTAGCCCTGGGTGAGCCTATCTCTATCAATAACCTGGTGACGCACGTGATCAGTATGTATGATACTTATGACCTGGAAAGCAGAGAGCTTGAGATCCATAATTCCCAGTATACCAAGATCGGCAATTTTGTCGCCGATGATGATAATTAAACCGGCATAAAATAACTATATCAGGCATCTTTAGAGATGCCTTTTTATTATAAAATAATGGCAATGAAAGTGATTATACACGGAGGCTTTTTCTCAGAATCCTCTACCTCCCCGGAGACTAAACTAGCGAAGCAGCAGGCTTTAGAGCGCATTGTAAGCGCTGCGTATGGCTACCTGCAAGACCATTCCGCTTTAGAAACCGTTGTTTATGCCTGTTCGCTCCTGGAAGATGATCCCCTGTTCAATGCAGGTACCGGCTCCCAGATCCAGAGTGATGGTAAGATAAGGATGAGTGCTGCCGTAATGGACGGCCAAAGCCAGAAGATGAGCGGTGTGATCAATATCGAGGAAGTAAAAAATCCGGTGCTTGTGGCACAAACGCTGATGGTTGAAGATGATCGTGTGCTGGGTGGTTCGGGCGCGACAAATTATGCCCGGAAGCAGGGCTATGACGCCTTTTCAACAGAAATACCACAACGGAGAGCAGAGTATGAGGCTAAACGTAAAGCCAGTGGTACGGGTACCGTAGGCTGTGTGGCCCTGGATAAAGAAGGCAGGCTCGCCGCTGCAACCTCTACCGGAGGCAAAGGCTTTGAGCTCCCCGGGCGTATTTCTGATTCGGCGACGGTTGCGGGTAATTATGCCAACGAGTTTTGTGGGGTAAGCTGTACCGGTGTGGGCGAAGATATTGTCAGCGGCGCCGTGGCCGCGAAGATTGTAACGCGGGTAACCGACGGTCAGCCGATTGAAGCCGCTTTTCAAAAAACCTTTGCAGAGCTAAAACCTTATGACGGGTTTTGTGGTGCTATAGCTATAGACAGAGCCGGTAATATTTATCACCAGGATTCACATCCTTCTATGGTTTATGCCAGTTTTGACGGGCAACATTTAGACTTTTTTAAGTAGGTAATATAGTCAAAAAAAGCCGGGCCGCTCCATGATGGAGCAGCCCGGCTTTTTTTATACTAATCTGATAGCTATTACTATTTCAATACTTCAAATTTGCGCGTTACCGTACCGCTTTCAAATTCGATCACCAAAGAGTAAATGCCATTCGCATATTTACTTAAGTTTAAGGTAGTTGTTTTAGTTCCTGCAACTTTTATCAGGTCCATTTTCTGCCCGAGAATATTATATACCGTAACCGACTTCATGCTGTGATTACTTAAGTTCTCCAGTTTCAGGTTGTTTTGAGCAGGATTAGGGAAAAGTTTTAGCTGATTTTCATCCAGCTTCAGGTCATTAATGCTCACACCACTAACCGTTACACTTTCAGTAAGCTCTGTAGTGCCGCAGTCATTGGTGAGCATAGCTGTCACTGTATAGTTGCCATTAGAGGTATAAGTATGGGTAGTACTTTGACCGCTACCACTGATACCATCACCGAAATCCCAGCCATAGTTATCGGCATCCTGTGGATTCATTACCTCGAAGGTAAATTCCGGAGTATTATTGGTTATATTAATTCCTGAAGCACTTGGGTTAGGACAGCTCACACCATCAACAGCAAAATTATCAAAGCCTAATACATAATCGCCCATACCTGAAGCGCTGGTATAGTGCGCTTCTATTTTTACCCGGATTGTATGACCGGCATAAGCGCCAAGTTGGTAAGATTTGGTCGTCCATACCGCAGTAGTATTGTTAGGAACGGAATCGATCTGCGTGTACGTCTGGCCAAAGTCGGTGGAAATGTATACTATAAAATACCCGTCTCCTGCCGGTGGGGCTAATGGTGCATCTAAATAATCAAAATAACGATAGTCAAAGTTTAGAGAATCATTCGGCTGGATACCGGAAATATTTATGGTTTCAAATTCATATATTTCAGATTGGTACTGGTTAACGGCTAAAAAATCTCCGGGATTCCCATCAAAAGTACCGGGATCACTACCTACGAACCAGTAATCTTCATCTGCGCTAAAGCCTTCCGGGAGTTCCCCATTGGTATTAAATGGTTCAGCCCATGGTTTTCCTACAATATACTGGCTGGAAAAATCAATCATAGGACTCCAGCTACTCTTATTATTCGTACCGCAAACGGATCTTACCCAAAAACCATAATCAGTACTTGGCGTAAGGGTTAAAGCGGCTGAAGTTGCAGTGCCACTACCTGATGGCGTGGAAGTTGCCGTTGGTGGCAGGGCCGGGTCGCCGAAGTAATATTCATAACCGCCGGATGGCGCCGGGCTTGCAGCATTCCAGTTAAACGTAATGGCAGTACCGGTTGCGTTGCCATAATTAATGCCTAATGGAGCGTAGCAAGTCGGGACCGAGCCTATGATTACGTTGGTTGTGATGCATTTTTCAGCGGTGCCGCAGGTGGCATTGGTATTAAAATATACTCTTACGGTGTCGGCAACCGTAGAGGTGTAACCTACCTGTCCGGTGCCGTGGGAAAACGCAGTAGTACCGGTTTTGTTACTGACTGTAATGTACGTGTTCGGGTTGGAGGAGTAGAAAATATGGTATTGATTGGCATTTACCTTTACCTGAGCATATTCTTCTTCATAATTACAGGAAGAAATCTCATTCGGGGTTACACCATCAAAATAAGTGGGTTCTATAGTGCCGGAAGGATACAGGCTGGTATTCGTTAAGCACTGCGCGTCTGCAGATTCAATGCATAGAAACGGGATAGCGGAGAGCAACGTTAGCTTTGACAGCTGCTTCAATAGTAAATTCATTTTCATAATAATAAAGTTTGTGGCTACTAATTTACGGATTTTAATTTAGCTAACCTTTCACAAATATTGAAAATTTGAATTTAATTGAGTTCTTTGAATTGAATGATATAAAAAATCCCGCTCATTGCTGAGCGGGATCCGATATTTAAAGCTTATTTTTTCTTAGTGAAAATATTTAATTCTTCACAGGAATTGACATAGTTGGGATCTATCTTTATGTAATAACCATCTTTCTTATCTTCCAGCCAGCTCATTAAAAAGTTCATTTTTTTCATTTGCAAAGCGGCGTTCTGTATCATGGTATAGTCGTCCTTCATATTCATCTTATGAGGCGGCGTTTTCGATTTCAGGTAGATAATCCTGACTTTCTTCGAACGGTCCATTTCATCTACGTATACATAAGGTTTGCTGTATTCTCCTACTTCCAGGTTGGTTACTTCCATAGCGAGGTCTGGACTGGTAATCGCGTCCAGGCTGAGGATCGTGCTACCGGTGTTCATATCTCTTACCATACCGCCCTGTTGCTTGGAGCGGTCATCATTGCTTACTTTATTTAAGGCATCTCCGAATGTTAATTTGGAAGCTACCAGGAGGTTTCTCACGCTGTCCAGTTTGACAGTAGCCTTATCGTAGTCAGAAGCGGTATTTTTAGGAATGATCACGATGTACCTGATCTTGGCATCATCACCATTGCGCTCCAGCATTTTTACCAGGTGATACCCGAAACTTGAGCGGAACACGGGAGAGACTTCACCCGGCTGCAGTTTAAAAGCTGCCGCTACAAAACGGTTGTCGTAATTGCCATCTTTACGGTTCAGGTTCATTTCCCCGCCATTCTGTGCGCCATCATCTTCAGAGTAGATCTGTGCCATGGTTTCGAACGGGCGTCCTTCATCCACAATTTGCTTCCTGATATCTTCTACGCGTTCCCGGGTATACTTTTCTACCTCGGGGTCTACCTCTGGTTTCAGTACTATTTCTCCTACTTCAACAGAAGCCGGGATATTTACTTTTTGTTCCTCCGGGATCTGGTTATAGAAAGCTTCTACTTCTTTAGGGGTTACCGCAACATCCTTCACAACTTCCATATACATTTTCCGGTATACCAGCTGCTCCTGTAAGGGTTCCCGGTATTCTTCCTTGATCTGATAGATGGATTTGCCCACGGTACGTTCCATCGCGTTTTTGTCACCGCGGAACTCATAAAGCAAAATTCTCGATATCTGCTCATCTACAGCAGACTCAACTTCCTGCTGGGTGACCATAATACTATCCCTGTCTGCCTGAGCGACCATGATCTTTGCAGCAATGGCATCACGCAGCATACCACATTTCTCATATTCCGGCAGTTCCACCTTGTCACTCTCGATTTTTCCCAGGTATTGTTTCCCGATCTCAGACTGCAAGATAACTTTACTACCAACGGTAGCAATTATTTTATCCGCATACTGAGTCTGAGCGTTTGCATAAAAGCTGATCGCTGCAATACCTGTGGTCAAAAATATCTTCTTCATAATTTAAGTCCGCAAAGATAAGTTTTCGAATTGATAAGAATTATTAAATATTACAAATAATAGCCGAGTCTAAGCGACAGGAAATTATTCAGCTGGTTTCTTCCATTGCTAAAATTCTGGAATACATGCTCCATTTTTCGTATCGGAGTTGCCGATCTTTGATAGCGCACTTCCGCTCTTATCCGGTCCGTAAGCCGGTAGCTTGCCGAAGCGAAGTATTCCCAGACATCCCGCTCAAAGGGGTAGTCCCCGGCATTGATCGGTGCCCAGCCATATAAAGAAAGCCAGGATTCATTACTGCTGATCAGCCGGTTATAGGCTACCCCCGCACCGATGTGGATATCCTGGTTGACATAGTACTGCAGGGCTAAAGGCATTTCTATATAATCCAGTTTTAATTTATAGGTCATAAAGTAGGGGCCGGCTATAGAGGGCATTTCCCGGGTATAACGGGAACCTTTCTGACTATAGAGAATGTCCAGCTGGATGCCCAACCGCTCAGTCAGGCTTACATAGGAGCCTAATCCAGCCTGTAAACCAATTTTATGCACTCCGGCATCATCATCACCATCTACCTGGGAGAAATTCATGCCTAATATTGGCCCTGCTCTGAAGCGTTGATTGCTCCAGTAGCTATTGTCTTGCTGACTCCAGGCAGGCTGGAAAAAAAAGCAAAGGAGGCAAAAAGGGATCCAATTTTTCATATTATTCTTAATGGGTAACGGATTTTTAATGGATAAATTGTGGGATCAAGGCTAATTGTCAACATTTTTGTGCTTGCAAATGTACAATATCAATAATCGAATGAAATCTTTATTTTTGCATACTTTGAACTTATTGTAAATTATATTCGACAGATACATGGAATTGAGTAAGAATTACCAGCCTTCAGCAAATGAAGAAAAATGGTATAAATACTGGAATGAAAAAGGCTATTTTAATTCTACTCCGGATGAACGTCCGGCTTATACGATCGTTATGCCGCCACCCAATGTAACCGGTGTGCTGCATATGGGCCATGCTTTAAATAATACCGTACAGGATATCCTGATCCGGAGAGCTAAAGCCAGGGGCTTTAATACCTGCTGGGTGCCTGGTACAGATCATGCCTCTATTGCCACAGAAGCAAAGGTGGTGAATATGCTGAAAGAAAGAGGCATCAATAAAAACGATCTTTCCCGTGATGAATTCCTGAAGTATGCCTGGGAATGGAAAGAGCAATACGGCGGTATCATCCTCCAGCAGCTCAAAAAATTGGGTTGTTCCCTGGACTGGAACCGGGTACATTTCACCATGGATAAACCTTATTATGATACGGTACTTAAAGTATTTGTGGACCTGTATCAAAAAGGAAAGATCTACCGGGGTGTAAAAATGATCAACTGGGATCCGCAGGCCCTTACTGCGCTGAGCGATGAAGAGGTAATCTTTAAGGAAAGCAATTCCAAGCTGGTATACATTAATTACCAGATTGCCGGTTCTGATGAGTACATTACCATTGCAACCGTTCGCCCGGAAACCATAATGGGCGATACGGCTATCTGTGTACACCCGGAAGATCCGCGCTACGCACATTTAAGAGATGCCAAAGCCATTGTACCGCTGATCAATCGCGAAATCCCGATCATCTTTGATGAATACATCGATATGGAATTTGGTACCGGTGCCCTTAAGGTGACACCTGCCCATGATATTAATGACTATAACCTGGGCCAAAAACACCGCCTGGAGGTTATAGATACGATCAACGATAATGGTACCCTGAATGAAAAGGCACAGATCCATATTGGTTTAGACCGTTTTGCCGCGCGTAAGGCGGTAATTGCCGACCTGGAAGCGGCCGGTAACCTGGTAAAAGTTGAAGATTACAAAAACCAGGTAGGTGTTTCAGAAAGGACCGGCGCCGTAATCGAGCCGAAACTTTCTATGCAATGGTGGTGCAATATGGAAGAGATGGCCGACCCGGCATTGCGTGCTGTGATGGGAGAGGAAATCAAATTCTTCCCGCCAAAGTTCAAGAACCTGTATCGCCACTGGATGAGTAATATCAAAGATTGGTGTATTTCCCGTCAACTGTGGTGGGGACAACAGATCCCGGCCTGGTATGATAAAAGCGGGAATATTATTGTTGCCGAAAATGAAGAAAATGCGATCGCACAATACCTGGCCGCAAACCCGGGAGGAAGCGCTGCAGATCTGAAAAGAGACGAAGACGTGTTGGATACCTGGTTCAGCTCCTGGATCTGGCCAATGCAGGTATTTGGCTGGAATAAAGAAGGAGGCAATAAAGAACTGGATTACTATTACCCGACCAATACTTTGGTTACGGCGCCCGATATTATCTTTTTCTGGGTAGCGCGGATGATCATGTCCGGCTATGAATACCAGCAGCAAAAGCCGTTTGACCAGGTTTATTTTACCGGGCTTATCCGGGATAAGCAGGGGCGTAAGATGTCCAAGCAGTTGGGCAACTCACCAGATCTGTTACAGCTGATCGAGGACCATGGTGCTGATGCAGTGCGCTTTAGTGTAATGATCTCTTCACCTGCAGGTAATGATATTCTTTATGATGATGCGTTCCTGGAGCAGGCGCGCAACTTCAATAATAAAATGTGGAATGCGCTGAAGCTGATCCAGATGTGGGAAGGCAACCAGGCTGCCACTGCACAGGCAGAGCCTCATTTTGCGACCTTGTGGATCAGGGAGCGGATCAAAGCGGTAGCATTAGAGATCGAAAACCTGTTTAAAGAATTCCGTTTAAGCGAAGCTTTAAAAACTATCTATTCCCTGATCTGGGACGACTATTGCTCCTGGTACCTGGAGTGGATCAAGCCGGTATATGGCAGCCCGATCGCTACTGCAGACCTGGCTGATGCAAAAGATATTTTTAAACAATTGCTGCAACAGCTGCATCCGTTTATGCCTTTTATTACCGAGGAAATCTATCATTTGCTGGATGCGCAGGCAGAAGATCTGATGCCTGCACTGATCCCGGAATATGGCGTTGCGGATAGCAGGTTATTAGCGCAGGGTAATTTATTGAAACAATTGATTACCGGGGTAAGAGACGGAAGGAATAAAAACCAGTTGAAGCCGAAAGATACCGTTGCCTTGTATATCGAAACGGCTGACCCGGCGCTTTATGATAAAATTTCAGAAATTTTACAACGCCAGGTAAACGCAACGGAGCTTGTTTTGTCTAATAATGCGGAGGCCAAAGGTTTTGCATTAGTTATTCAGAAAGAGAAGGTATTCGTAGCTTGTGATATTGAAGTAGATGCGGATGCACAAAAAGCGAAAATGACCGAAGAGCTGAATTACCTGAAAGGCTTTTTGCTGAGCGTGGATAAGAAGCTAAGTAATGATAAATTTGTGCAGAATGCCAAGCCGGAGATCATTGCTAACGAGCAGAAGAAAAAAGCGGACGCGGAAGATAAAATAAAAGTCCTGGAAGAAAGCCTTGCCAGTTTATCCTGAAAAGCAAATGTTAATTAGGATAGTGCAAGGCCGGATTCAAAAGGCAATTGTTTACATTTGATAAAATCAGCAGCAGCGTATGAACAGATACCGCATTTTATTTAAATCATTATTGACGGTTTTACTAATAAGCGCAACCTGGATAATAGGAGCGCAGACTAAAGCGAAACCGGTACATCAATGGGATGGAATTACTTACCTGAGTGATCAGCAAACTACCCAGGGAGAAGTGAGCGTGAAAAAATTCGTAGAATTGATCGCAGGGCCTATCTATGTAAAAGATAACAGAGATAATAAAATCTGTGTGGTTAATTCCTTTTCGATCACTTATGGTGAAAGGGGACTGTATGAAGACGAAGCGGGGAAACCGATGATCGTTACCGATTATATTACCCGTAGATGCACTGATAAAGTGGATACAGCCATGTTGAAAGAATTGCGTTTCCGGGCTAAACCAGGCGATACGGCCTATATAGAATATGTCATGTTCCGCAATGAAAATTTTAAAGATAAGTTTTCAAAAGAAGCGCAACCCATTAAAATTGTTTTGACTCAATAATGAAAAAGCTATTATTACTATCGCTGTCCTTATTCCTGGCCATTTTTGCGGCCCGGGCAGCAGATAAAGAAGAGGAGCCCGTCACCTGGAAAGTAGAGATAAGGCCCGTAAGTGGCGATACCTACAAACTGGTGATAGATGCGAAGATGAAAGAGGGGTTTCATATCTGGGCGCTGGAAGCCGGTGGAGACGGTTCTTTGATCAATACCGAGATCAACCTGGAGGAATTTGATATTCATTGGGTGGATGTAGATTGGCGGATCAGTAAAAAGCCAAGGACAGAAACCTATGATTATATTGATGGAGCAGTTAATTACTTTGATAAGCAGGTACAGTTTTCCCGGAATTTTACAGGTGCAAAAGGAAAGATCATTAAAGGTACTGTGACGTATCAGTCCTGTAATGAATCCATGTGTTTCCCGCCAGAAGATGTGCCTTTTGAAGTAACGATTAAGTAATAAAATATTTACTTTTTTTAAGGATAAACAAAAAACCTTTAGTGTACGATGCACTAAAGGTTTTTTATTTAAAGAAATTTACCTTTCGCCAGCAGTTTTACAAGGGGTGATCCTAATTTTACATAGCCAGGCGCTAAAAATAAATGAGGGTGCCGGAAAGTCAAAATTCTTATCCTATTGAGTTGATCGAAATGCGGCAAAAATTGATCATTAAATTTGTCTATCCTTCGATAAACTCAGGAGGACAAATTTGGATACATTTTTATACACCATCTTTCTTTTAAAATTTACTGTAAAAGCTTTAGTAGACATGCTGCCCGCCGTTAATCGCATAGTTCGCACCAGTAATAAAAGCCGTTTCCGGCGCTGCCAGGAAAGATACCAGGTGGGCAATCTCACCAGTGCCACCTAGTCTGCCAACAGGAATGCCGGAGATGATCTTGTTACGAACCTCTTCCGGTACTGCCATTACCATATCGGTAGCGACATAGCCCGGAGAGATCGTATTGACCGTAATGCCTTTATTCGCCACTTCAATGGCCAGTGTCTTGGTAATGCCATGCATACCTGCTTTGGCAGCAGCATAGTTGACCTGGCCGAACTGTGCCCGCTGACCGTTTACGGAAGATATATTGATGATGCGGCCATAAGTCTGATCAATCATTTGATTAATCACCTGACGGCTACAGTTAAATACACTCGTGAGGTTGGTGGCGATTACATCCGCCCAGTTTTCTTTTGACATTTTTTTGAAGATCCCATCCCGCGTGATCCCGGCATTGTTGACCAGTATATCTACCGTGCCGTGGTCCTTTTCAATAGCCGCGATCATGGCACCTACTTCTTCATAATCGCAGACATCCGCTTTATACAAATGAAAGTTATAACCATCGGCCTGCATTTGCTCCTGCCATTCCCGGGCTTTATTTTCAGAACGGTAATTGGCGCAAACGATATAGCCATCGTTACTCAGGCGTTTAGCAATATGCGTGCCCAGGCCGCCGGTGGCCCCGGTTACCAGTGCAATGTGTTTTTTCTCGGCATTCATAGTATTTGATTTTATTATTAAAGATAAAAGGTAGGAATAAAATGGCAATATGAAGAAAACTTTAATTATTTAGGCCGTTTTTTGAGATGGTTTATCTTGAATTTAGCCTGGGTTTGATGAGTTGAGTGAATTCACTCATTTATTAGATTATGGGAGATTTCTCGCATTTTAAAGCATACATTAAAAAAATATCTTTGTTGAGATTTAATAATTTTTTAACTCTTGATGAAGATGAAACTACAATTGATAATGAGTGCGGGTCTTTGTTTAAGCCTGGCAACAACCCTGCAGGCCCAGTGGGCTGATGTGGGTGCTAACCCGCTTACCAGCACTACTGCTACTTATACAAATCTTGCTAAAGATAATTCCGGTAACTATTATGTGTCCTATTATGGTGGCGGCCAAGCCAG
>Ga0256900_1000462_pt1 | contig 13213 bp, 14 predicted proteins | sample MC6MC0688MT_FD_190190 | JGI IMG/M metagenome (GOLD analysis project Ga0256900, IMG submission 190190) | Metatranscriptome of enriched soil aggregate microbial communities from Iowa State University, Ames, United States - MC6-MC0688-MT... | ecosystem: Environmental > Terrestrial > Soil >... | reverse complement strand
GCGGATTTGAATCCCGAATCTTGCCCGACGGAGACCGCAATGACGCGCCTCAAGCGCCCCAGCCCTACCTTAGTCCTGCCGGCCGCAGCAACGCGCCTCGGAGTTATCGCAAGCCTCACGGCATCCCTCATGCTCGGCGCATGCTCGCAATCGCCCGACCTGTTGCAGGACATCGCGCTCAAAACGGATTCGACCGGCAGCACCACCGGCACGGACCAGCCCGGCCCGCAGACCGAACTGCAGAAGGCAACGATATATTGGGGCAAGGAATACGCCAAAAAACCGACGGCGCTGCAACCGGCGCTGAATTATGCGCGAAACCTGAAGGCTCTCGGCGAGAAGCAGAAGGCTCTGGCTGTACTCCAGCAGGCCAGCATGTTCCACGGCACCGACCAGCAGCTAACGAGCGAGTACGGCCGTTTGGCGCTGGAGCTCAACCAGATCAACGTTGCGGGCCAAGCTCTGGCGGCCGCCGACGATCCGACGCGGCCGGATTGGCGGGTCATCTCGGCGCGCGGAACCGTTTTCGCAAAGCAAGGCAAATATGGCGAGGCCGTTCCTTTCTATGAACGCGCTCTGGCGCTTGCGCCTGACAACCCGACGATCATGAATAACCTCGCGATGGCCCACGCCATGTTGGGCGATCCGAAGAAAGCCGAGCAGATCCTGCGCCAAGCCGTCGCGACACCCGATGCGACACCGAAGATGCGGGAAAATCTGGCTCTCGTGCTCGGCTTGCAGGGCCGGTACGATGAATCCAAAACGGTGGCTTCGCGCGTCATGGATTCCCAGACGGCATCGTCAAACACCAAGTATCTGCGGCAGATGGTGAAGCTCGACGCCAAGAATGAAATGCCGGATGCGAAGAGCTTCCTGGCGCAGACGTCGGTCGCGCACGCCGAGACGCCGCCGAGTGCCCAAAGCGCATTCACCACCGACGTTGCATCATCGACATCGGACGCCAAGAGCAACTGGCAGACGGTCAGCGCCACGCCCGCACCGCTGCGCGGGATGACACACTGACGGCTCTGCTTTCCCTTTGCGGAAGACGCACGCGCGGCCCGCGCGAAGCGCGTTCGGCCGCTCGTTCTCGATAGCTGCAAAAACGACAAGGCCCTGATCTGTTCAACAGACCAGGGCCGACGCAACACGTTCGAGAATTGGTAAAATCGAAGAAACCAGGCTTATTTCTGCAGCTGCATGTAGCTGATGCCTGCCGGTCCAAGAATGACGATAAACAGCACCGGCAGAAAGAACACGATCATCGGCACCGTCAGCTTCGGTGGCAGCGCCGCTGCCTTGCGCTCGGCCTCCGACTGACGGATTTCCCGGTTCTCCTTCGCCATCGTCCGTAACGCCTGACCGACCGGCGTGCCGTAGCGTTCGGCCTGAATGAGCGCCGTCGTCACGCCCTTGACTCCAGGAAGCCCCGTACGCTTCGCGAGATTTTCATAAGCCTGACGGCGATCCTGCAAGTAGGAAAGTTCTGCTGTCGTCAGCGTCATTTCTTCGGCAAGCTCGAGCGATTGAGCGGCGATCTCCTTGCCGACCTTGCCGAACGCCGCTTCCACGGACATGCCCGACTGCACGCAAATCAGCAGCATGTCGAGGGCATCCGGAAACGCCTGCTTGATCGACATTTGCCGCTTCTGCACGCGGTTCGTGATGAACATATTCGGCAGGTAAAAACCGAGAAAACCCGCAGCCAACGCCATGCCGACGTTTACCAGCGCCGGATATCCGGTGTCGTAAAGGAAGAAAAGGTAAAAGAGAGCGGCAAAGAAAACGATGATCGGCGCGGCAACCCGAAAGAACATGAACGTCACAATATTGGCCTGACCGCGCAGACCGGCGCGCTTCAGGTTCTCACGCAGTTCCTCGTTATCGAACCGTTCCCGCAGGCGCAACTCGTCGACGATCCGTTGCATAAAACCTTTGGGCGTCGACCGCAGCCTGCCCGGCCGGTCTTTCGATGACATCTCGGCCAGGCGCGCCGAGCGCATTTTCCCGCGCTCAATCGCCATTTCCTTCATGCGGCGGTTCATCTGATCCCGCTGCAACATCGGCAAAGCCACGGTCAAAACCGTCGCGAAAACGCAGACAGCCGCGAGCATCGTTGCGATGAACTGCGGATTCATCACGGTGTCGATAAAGGCCGTCATGTGTTTACCTCTGCCTTTTCCGCTCCGAGCGACGACTAGCCTAGAATTTGAAGTTGATCATCTTCCGCATGATCAGTACGCCCATCATCATCCACACCGCGCCGAACGCGACCATGAATCGGCCCACCGTTGTTGTGAACAACGGCGTGATGTAGCCGGGCGACGAAAGATAGACCATCATCATAACGCCCGGCGGCAGAGAGGCGAGAACGAGAGCCGATGCCTTTGCCTCGGCGGAAAGCGCCTTCACCTTCATCGCCAGCATGAACCGGTCGCGAAGCACGCTTGAAAGATTGGCGAGCGCTTCAGAAAGGTTGCCGCCGGCCTGCTGTTGAATGGCGATAACGATCGTCAGGAACCGGACTTCCGAAAGTGGCATGCGATCGCACATCCGTTCGAGACCGTCGGGCAGCGAGACGCCGAGCCTCTGTTGCTCGACGATACTGCGGAATTCCCCCGCCAGCGGCTCCGGGCTTTCGCGCGAGATCACCTGCAGACAGTCGTTCAATGGCAATCCCGATTTGACGCCGCGAACAACGACGTCGATGGCGTTCGCCAGTTGCGATAGAAACTTCTGCTGACGGCGCTGCGTCATCTTGTTGAGCACCCAGCGGGGCAATCCAAACGCACCGACGACAACGGCGACGACGACCGCTCCGATCGGCAGGCTGAGTATGCTGTGCGCGATGCCGCCGAGCACGATCCCCACCGTCGCACTGAGGATATAGAAGTCTCGCGGCGTCTGCTTCAGACCGGCCCTTTCAAGGCGCAGACCCATCGTGACGTTCTTATCGGCCTTTCGGCGGTCGTCCATTTCCTTCAGAGTATCGGCGACGGACTTCTTACGGCTGCTTTGAATTTCGGCCAAAGCGCCGCCCGCTTTTCGCGCCCGGGCCCCGGCGACGCTCTCCACCCGTTTGCTCTTCTGCCTGTCGGCCGCAAAATACGGATACGCCAACGCATAGACGCCGCCCGCAAACGCGACCGCAGCGAGCAACGGCACCAGATAAGCCAGAAGATCAGCATTCCCCATCACGGTCACCCCAACGGATTTCCGTTATCGTCATCGACTTCCGAAGCCGCCAGCGCCCGCGCCAGCCGCTCCGTCTCGTTGTAGTATTCCGCCCGCTCCCAGAAACGCGGACGCGCGATGCCGGTCGAACGATGCCGGCCGATCAGCTTGCCATGCGCATCTTCCCCGGTGATCTCGTAGACCAGGAGGTTCTGCAGCGTGATGGTCTCTTCTTCCATCCCGAGAACTTCCGTGATGTGCGTGATCTTGCGCGAGCCGTCGCGGAGGCGTGAAGCCTGAACGATAACGTCGACGGAACCGCACACCATTTCGCGAATGGTCTTGATCGGCAGCGCATATCCACCCTGCATGATCATCGACTCGAGACGGCTCAGCGCTTCGCGCGGGCTGTTGGCGTGAAGCGTACCCATCGACCCGTCGTGGCCCGTGTTCATGGCTTGCAGGAGATCGAAGGCCTCGGGACCACGAACTTCGCCGACGATGATTCGCTCGGGCCGCATACGAAGGCAGTTCTTGATGAGATCACGCATCTTGATCTCGCCCTCGCCTTCGAGGTTCGGCGGACGTGTTTCGAGCCGGACGACATGTGGCTGCTGCAGCTGAAGTTCGGCGGAGTCTTCACACGTGATGATGCGCTCGTCGTGATCGATGGACCCTGTCAAACAGTTGAGCAGTGTCGTCTTACCGGAACCCGTGCCGCCCGAGATGATGACGTTGCAGCGAACGCGGCCGATGATTTCGAGTATCGTTTTGGCGTCCGGCGTAATGGAGCCGAACTTGACCAGCTGTTCGAGTCTGAGGCGGTCCTTCTTGAACTTTCGGATCGTCAGCGCAGGCCCGTCGATCGCCAGCGGCGGCGCGATGACGTTTACGCGCGATCCGTCGGGCAAGCGCGCGTCGCAGATGGGACTCGCCTCATCGACACGCCGCCCGACCTGACTGACGATGCGCTGGCAGATGTTCATCAGCTGCTGATTGTCAGCGAACCGGACGCCGGTTTTTTGCACCTTGCCGGCGACTTCGATAAACGTCGTGCCGGCGCCGTTGACCATGATGTCGGCAATGTCGTCGCGCGCCAGCAGCGGTTCGAGGGGGCCATAGCCGAGAACGTCGTTGCAAATATCTTCGAGCAGCTCTTCCTGCTCGGCAATCGACATCACGACGTTCTTGATCTGGATAATTTCGCTGACGATATCGCGAATTTCCTCGCGCGCCGCGACACTGTCCAGCTTCGAAAGCTGCGTCAGATCGATGGTATCGATCAGCGCGTTAAAGACCGTCGTCTTGATGTCGTAGTATTCTTCCGAATGCTTCCGCTGCACCTCGACGACGGGTTCCGGGCGCGGAGGCGGCGGCGGAGCGGCCGCCGGAGGAGATTGTGCGGGCGGGCGCTGTTGCACCGGCGCGCGCGTCTCCGGCGCCACATGGGCTGCCTGGGGCGCGGATGCCGGTGGCTCCGTCCGTTTCGTTGGCGTCGGATCGTTCGAACGTCTGCCGAACATGACGAGGTGTCCTAACGCTTTAGCTTCAGCTTATCGAGTATCGGCGCAATTGCAGCGAAGGCCGAGATCCCTTTTTCGGACTTTACTTCTTTACGACCGGTAACCTTCAGCGCGATGTCGTGAAATTTCTCGACCGCCTTGGCCTTGGCGCTCAGTTCCTCGACCATTTGCCCGTTGTTCGATGCTTGGCTGAAAATTTCCGCGTCGTAGTCGATGACAGCCAAAACCTTCACATCGAGCGCCTGCTCGAATTCCTTGACCGTGATCTCCTGCCGCTTCGGCAGATTGGCCATATTCAGAATAAGATGCGGTCTGCTGTCATTCTTGCGCACCGTCCGCAGAAGATCGACGATGTTCTTCGCATTCCGTAGGTTCGCCAGATCTGGGGCCGCGGTGATGATGACCTCATCCGCTTGAAGCAGGACACGCTTCGACCACGGCGACCATCCATGCGGCAGATCCACCGCAACGAACGGCACGTTTTGGCGCGCCACGTCGAGGACCAGATCGCAGGCATCCGGTGAAATTTCGTAATCGCGATCGAGGACGACCGGCGCCGCGAAAATCGAGAGATGCTCGGAACATTTGGTCAGCAGGCGATCGAGCAGCTGGTCGTCGAGACGCTCCGGAGCCGCAAGCGCCTCGGCGATCCCCTGAACGGGATCCTGGTTGAAGTCGAGCCCGGTCGTACCGAAGGCCAGATCAAGGTCCGCGATCGTGACATCGGTCTTTAGAAGTTCCGATACCGTCCAACCAACGTTGTGACAGATCGTCGAGGAACCGACGCCACCCTTGGCTCCGATAAACGCGAAGACATGCCCGACGGGATCGGTATCCGGATTGTTGTAGAGATTGGAAACGCTTTCCATCACGCCCAGCGGCTCAACCGGAGAGACGAGATACTCTCCGACGCCCCGCTTCAGCAGCTCGCGATAGAGAAAGACATCGTTATGGCGGCCAATGACGATGACTTTCGTTCCGGGATCGCAGCTCTCCGCCAATCGATCGAGATCGGCCAGCAATTCCACCGGGCTGAGCGTGCTATCAAGAATAATGAGATTGGGTGTCGGACTATCGGCGTAGTGGGCGATTGCCGCCGCGATGCCGCCCATGTGGACGCTGACATGCGCCTTCGACAGCCGCCGGTCTTCCGCCGCATACTGAACCGCATTGGCGACGCCCACGTTATCGCAGAAGGCCTGAATTGAGATGCGCGGAATTGGTCGCGCTCGATCGCTCGGGCGAAAATCCTGAGGCTCACCGCTCGCCGGAACGTCCGAAAATTCGGCGTCGAGATCGGCAGCGGTTTGATGTTGATGGGACATGTCGTCTCCGGGAAATCAATTTGCAATCTTCTGGACTATGGCGGCTTCAGCATCGGCGCCGAGCGGCTGGCCCTTCACGTATTTTCCGTACATGTCGTCACGACGGTTGGCGTCACGCGGCGTCATCGTTCTCGGACCCAAAAGGTCGCCGGGGTTGGCAACCATGACAGCCAGATTGTGCTGGTTGGCGCAGCCGAAATCGGGATAGGGCGTGTTCTGATAGGTCCGTGCCAGGTTCTCCGACCAGTCTTGTCCGCAATCCGGCGCGTCCGCCACATAGCGCATGTAGGAAATGCGTAATGGCGATTCTCCTCTGCCCGACTGATAAGCTTCGGTGGCAATCGACGATTCCGAGTATCCGCTGGCGAGCAACACGCGGCGCGCATCATCGGACGCTTCCATCGCCGCGCCCTCATTCGTGGAACCGGCCGGCGCCGAGATGACGATCCGGGTGTTGCCGCCGTCCCGCGCACGGCCATGATCGATGAAATCCATCAACCGTCCGCGCTGCGATGGCGTCAGCCCCTCGGAGCCCGCCGCGACATGCAAATTGAGCACCGCAGGCTGCTGCGAAACGAGAATGGGATGGCGCTGCTCAGGATCGATCAGCTGCCAGGATGCCACCTGCGGCCCGATCTGATCGTGCTCGCAACCGGCGACCGCGATCGACAGGCAGGCCACGGTCAGAATATGGATCAAACCGAACCGTGCTTTCCTCGGTTCACGGAGTGACAAAGCTTCCATCTGCATGATGCGTCTCCGGAACCTGACTATTCGACGATGAAGCCGTAGTCGCCCTTCAGACCGCCGGAGGGCATCGTTTCGCCCTTGCCGTAGATCCGGTTGAGGTGACCGAGAAAATCCGCTTTGAGATCCGTCGCCGGATAAAGTCCGTCCGTCGGCGCCGCGAGTTGCTGACGCGAAACGGGCTGAACGAGGTACGGCGTAACGATGACGACGAGCTCCGATTCCTCGTTCTGAAAATCGCGGCTTCGGAAGAGCGTCCCGAGGATCGGAATGTCCTTGGCGCCCGGCAGTCCGTCGATATTCTGCTGTGACTTCGTTGAGATCAGGCCAGCCAGCGCCAGCGATCCGCCGGACGGCAATTCAACGACCGTTTTCGCTTGTCGCGTATCGAAGACCGGATTGTTCGCGACATACCCCGAAATGTCGCTGACACTGGTATCGATCTTCAGGCTGATGCGCCCCTCCGTCAGCACGACAGGCGTAAAGCTCAACTGCACGCCGAACTTTTTGAACGCCACCGAGCTGACGCCGGTCTGCGTATCGACGCCGGTGACGTAGGGAACTTCGCCACCTGCCAGAAACTCAGCGGGCTCGCCCGAAATCGCGGTGAGGTTCGGCTCAGCCAGTGTGCGGATCAGGCCGTCGCGCTCGAGCGCACGGATGGCCGATTGAATGTTATTCTTGCTATTGCCCCACCCGGACACCAGACCGCTGTTGCCGAACGATCCGGCACTCGGGCCTGGATTGAAGGCGCAGATCTGTCCGACGGCGCAGGCCGTATTCGCTGCCGCCGTGCCAACGCCGAACGTTGGAAGCGAGCCAAGACCCGCAGCCGATGAGATCGGAAAGGAATTCGCCGTCAGAAGAGTCGTCGCAAAACTCCCCGACTGCAGCATGCCGCCGAGATTGACGCCCAACTGCTTCAGCAGCGTGCGCTTCACCTCCGCGACCGTAACCTTGAGCATGACCTGCTCTTCGGCCTCGACCGACAACAGGTTGATGACCGACTGGCTCTGATCCTGCGAAAGCGATGCGTTCTGTGGTGAAGCGGCAGCAGCGGCTCCCGCGCTGACATCGACATGCGACGACCACGTCGCAATCATCTGGGTCATAAACTGTGCCGCGATCTTCCCGGCGCGCACCGAGTCCGCCGGGCTCTTGACGTGCCCCGTCAAGATCACCGTCTGATTGAGCGTCTCGACCTTGATGTCCGATCCGGGAATGACGCGGTGAAGAAGTGATTCGAGTCCGTCGCCTTCCTGGTCGACGTTGATCTCGATCAGCGCCAGCTGCTCGCCCGATGTCGCGAAGAAAAAGGCGTTGGATTGTCCGGGCGCCTTGCCAAGCAGGAACACGCGGTTGGAACTCAAAACGACCGCATCGACGACGGCCGGGTTGGACGCCATGACGTCGCGCACGCCATCGGGAAATTCGAGAAGTACGGACTTTCCAAGCCCGATCTTGATACTCTTATGGATCGGCGTGCCATTGGATTCCGGAAGGCGAACGATGGATTGCGTGTTCTTACCGCCATCGGCATCGAAATCGTTCGATTGATATCGCGAAGATAGTCTGCCCGCGGCGCGCGGGTCGGCCGAGGCGGTCGCAATTGCGCACACCATAAGTGGCGCAAGCACCAGCAGCACACGCGCGGCTGCGTGCCACGAAAACCGGAAATTAGAGTGCATAAAGTCCCCGCCTTATGACGACTTACTGACCGTACTGACTCAAACCGTACTGACTCAGTTCACGCCATACACACGCGACTTTGCACCGTAGCGCACCACACTGACCGAATTACTCTGCGGCTTGGCGCGGAGATCGAGACCACCGGCACGTTCCGGATCGGAACTCAAATCCGCGACGCTCCGCAATGACAGCGTGATCTCGCCCATCGAATTGGCGAGCGCCATCATCTCGGCTTGCCGCGGCGTCAACTCGAGCGTCGCGGTCGAAGCCGATGAATCGGCCGACTTCTTACCTTCCTTGGTTTCGATCTGCTGACCGATCGCCATGACCCGCACGTTGCGGAACAGCGTGTCGGAAACACTCTCCTCCTGGCCCGAACGGCCACGCAGACGCCGGATCAGAATGACGTCGACATGATCGTTCGGCAGAATGAGACTTCCCGCCGCCGTCTCGGCGCGGATCTTCGTCGAGATGGCGCGCATGCCTTGCGGCAGGATTGCAGCGAGTACACCGCCCTGCCCGGCTTTGATCAGCTTCTTCGAGGTGATTGGCTCGCCGGAAAGGAGAGCCGAGCGCGCCACCGAGCCCGAAAGCTCGTGCATCTTCGCGATCCCGCCACCGGCCTTGGTGATGTAGTCGTGCGACAGCGCATTCTTCGGCCACGACACCCAGCGGAAATTGCCTTCGTTGACGATCTGACCAACGGCAATGTCGGCACCGGCGACGAGAACCTGCGCGCTATTGACTTCCTTCTCGACGGTGATCGGCGCCGAAGGGGTCATAAATGAACCCGCGACGTAATAGGCGAGCCCTGCCGCAGCCAGAGCCACGGAGAAACCTATCGTTTGTGCCCGCTTCATTGCGCCCGAAGTCCTTCCAAACTTGGGTATGGAATCCTTGGGGCCGATAGTGGGGTACAAACGTCAATGCGAGGTTAACCGGCGTTTGGGATTGGCACGCCGCGCAACCATATTTTAAGCATGGGCTAGGGTCGAACGGCGCTCAAACCATGATGCTGAGAAACAGCTCGGTCGCCGGAAACAGCATGAGCCCGCCGGCCGCGATGGCAATGCCGTAGGGAATGGGGCCGCCCGCGAGGTGCAGCCGTTGCGCCCAAGGTGGGAATGAAACAGAGACGGGAATCATACGGCGATAGCTCAGGATGACGACACTGAGAACGCCACCAAAAATCGTCACGTAGGCGAGAAACTCGGCGATGTGAGCGCCGCCCATCCAGAGCGCCCCCGCTGCCATCAGCTTTGCGTCGCCGCCGCCCAGATAGTTCATCGAGAACAGCGCGAACGTCAGCGCCAGGACGCAGAAAGCGCAGGCAACGTGAATGCCGAAGGTCTCCAGCGGCATACGGGTCACAACGGCAATGGCGACAAAGCCGCCGACGAGCGCAAGAGAAATGCGATTGGGGATCTTCATCGTGAAGAGGTCGTTCGCGGCGGCAAAGGCCATCGAAACGGGGAAGATCATTAGGATGAGTGTGGCCAGTGCCGTCATCGTTTCACTACCGCTGTAAAAGTCCGCTTGCACCACATTGTGCACGGACACGGTAAAAGCCCCGCTAACGCCGAACGGAACCGATGAGCGCGGATTGTTTAGTAATGCGCGAAACCCGACACGACCGAAGTGAACGTGTCGATAAGCGAGCCCTTGATTGCGAGCGCTCCGGCAGCGATGGAGATGCTGATGATACTTGCGATCAGTGCATATTCGATTGCAGTCGCACCGCTCTCGTCGTTGACGAACGCAGCCCCAGCGAGATGCATCCCCTCAAGTTGTCTGGAAAACAATCCTGTGTTGCTCATCTCCGCCCTCAACACCCACTAGAGTATCTACTTAAAATAAAAGCGCGCTCGGAGCATCCCCCGAACGCGCTGTCCGGCCAATAAGCCGATGTAGGTTACTCGCCGGCCGGCGCGGCGGCGCCGAGATCTGTGGCGACCGAACCGAACGTGGTTTTCAGGCCACCCTGAACTTGTTTGAGAGCGGCGATGATGCCGACGCTGATGATGGCGGCGATCAGGCCGTATTCGATGGCGGTTGCGCCAGATTCATCGTTCAAGAAACGCGAAAACATGGTCATTGGTGTCTCCCAATCTACTCTAATACTCTTTCCGATCCTGTCCCTCGGGAGAGGTTGTCCTCGCCGCTGAACTAAAGCTGACTGTAGATTGGAAAAATTAAAGGCAGGTAAAACGAATCAAATACCCATAAAACGGATGATAACGAACTATTAGCAGTCTCCATCGAAAAGTATATCGAAGATATATTCCGAATAATACATAGAATAATTCTGAAGATGTACTTCAAAACGTAGAAATATGTGAGATTGTATGAAATATTTACTGGTTAATACTGTGCTCTAATAAGACAAGAGCCTAAATGTTGCCAACACAATAGATCAGGCCATGCCATTTTTCCTTAAGAGCAATGCCGAGATAACTTTGAACGTCTGGTTCGTGGGGGCGTGCCGCCGTTAACCGGTAAAATTAATCAGCATTCGGATTAAGTTGCACCCTGCGCGATTCTCAACCGGCTGCACGTCGCGTCGATCCGCACGGTCCGGGTTGGAGCGCGCGTTTGTCATTCGTTTACCAAATAATGACGTAATGCGCCGAACAACCTTCGAGGACACGGCCATGCGTCAACGATCAGCGGAAATGGGATTGTCGCGCGCCGCTTGCTTCATATGCGCAGCCGTGTTCGCCGGACTCGCCGCCGCTCCGATCTCCACGGCCGACGCCTCCGACCTCATCGTGCGCTATGATCAATCGCAACTTTTGCGGCTCCCACGTGCCGCGTCCGAGGTGATTGTCGGCAACCCATCGATCGCCGACGTCACGCTCCAGGATGGCAACTTGCTGGTCGTAACGGGAAAGACATTCGGCATTACCAATGTCATCGCGTTGGATGCACAGCACAATGTCATCCAGGATCAACGGGTGATGGTCGAGCGCGACGATCGCAAGATCGTCAATCTTCACAAGGGAAGCACGCGATTTACTTACGCCTGCACGCCGAATTGCGAGCCGACCCTGACGATCGGCGACGACAAAAACTTCTTTGATTCCGTGCAACAGGCGAACTCGCAGAAAACCAAGTTCTCCGAAGGTACATCTGACTCGGGCAACGGTAACAACCAATAGCGTACTAGAAGCCGGGATCGGCGTGCGCAGCTGGGTCCGCCTCGAACGGTGTCGCGCCCCGGTCTCAGGTCCTTCACGATCGCTAAACCATCAATTGCAAAAAATCTTTCGATAAATGCCGCTTTAATCCGCTGCACTTAATTTGGCGCAGGAATTCATTCAGAGCGTTCAAGCGGTCCCATGCGTCTCCTCCCCTTCAAACGCGCAATTCGCAGCTTTCTCGGCCCCCGTTCGATCTTGCGGCAATGCCAAGCCGACGAACGCGGTGCGACGGCGATCGAATTTGCGATGGTCGCAACACCGTTCCTGATGTTCATTTGCGGACTTGTCGGCTGCGCCTTCTATTTCTTCATTACGAGTTCGATTGAGAAAGGCATGGACCAGACCAGCCGGCTCATTCGCACAGGCGAGGCCGTAACCGAGAAATGGAACGTAGATCGTTTCAAGAAGGGCATCTGCGACGCCGCCGGCGGCTGGATCGACTGCAAAAATATGCAGATCTTCGTAAAGTCCTATTCGAGCGGCTGGTCGGGATTGAACAGCGCCAAACCTCAGCCTTGCGTCGAAAATGGAGTCGTCGTCGAGAACCCGGCGCCCGGCAGCGATCTCATCGCCATTTATTCCGGCGCAGCCAGTGACGTTGTTGTGGTGACCGCCTGTTACAAATGGGATTTTCCCGCACGCCTTCCCCTCATGAAACTCGGTAACATGCCGGATGGATCGATGATGTTGCAGTCCTCGACGTCCTTCCGCAGCGAACCCTATCCAACCGGCTGAGCGCCGATCAGTCATCTCGCGGGAAGCCACCCATGCGCGCCATCTCACATTCGATCGCCAAAGCCCTGCTTCGCAAATTCAAAGCCAGCACGTCGGGCATTGCCGCCGTCGAATTCGCCTTACTCGCACCGCTGCTGATGCTGATGACGTTTGGAACGTTCGAGGTGTCTCGAGCTCTGCTCGTCCACAAACGTTTCCAACGGGCGACCGCGATGGTCGGCGACCTCGTCTCCCGTGAAAAGCAAGTCGGCTCGACCCCGACGGATGCTTCGAGCACCCTCGACGGCATGCTCATTTCGGCGGAGCACGCAATGGAACCCTACAGCTCTTCGCCTTTGCAGCTCTCGATCACGCAGCTTCGCGCTTCGAGCACGGACGCCAAGAAGACAAAAGTCGAGTGGTCGTGGTCCTATCACAACATGCCGATCGCCAGCTGCGGCGACGATAAATCAATGCCGGCGGAAGACATGATCAGCGCCGGCGATGCGGCGATCCTCGTCGAGGCGAAGTATGTCTACAAACCACTCCTGACCAAAATCGTCCCTGGGCTCGTCAGCGAGATGACCTGGTCGGACAAGATGACGTTTGCCCCACGATACGGGTCGGTCTTCTACGGCCAGGAGACCCAAAACCTCAAATGCCCGCCGGGCAGCGGCTGATCGGACGTACGCGGCCTTTTCTTGAGGCCGTTCAGCGCATAACACGATTCAATTATGCACTTTCGTCGCAATTGACTTGCAAAAGAGTTTGTGTGCGGATCAAATCGTGATCCGTCCGTAAAGCCTTGGAAAACGCACATTTTTTGAGCTTTCGGTTCACG
>Ga0256900_1000461_pt1 | contig 13270 bp, 22 predicted proteins | sample MC6MC0688MT_FD_190190 | JGI IMG/M metagenome (GOLD analysis project Ga0256900, IMG submission 190190) | Metatranscriptome of enriched soil aggregate microbial communities from Iowa State University, Ames, United States - MC6-MC0688-MT... | ecosystem: Environmental > Terrestrial > Soil >... | reverse complement strand
TTTTCATTTAAATAAGAATTTATTTGAAGCACTTAGCAAGGCGATTAAGCCACTTGATTGATTGGAGTGATGGTTTGGATAGATTGAACATTAAGTGACCCTCGTAAGTGTCTCATAGGCTTCTCACATGTATCTACAAAGTAGTGGTGAGATTCTTAATATTTTAATCCATTCTTGCTTCAAATCTCTTTTCCCTTTATTCTTTTGCAACGTATGATTGATCTCCAGCGCTTATTTATTTTTAACTGTTATTAAATGAGAATGAGCATCATAGGTATGTTTTTATTTTCATTCTTTCTTTGATAGAAAGAAAAACATAATTTTAGACATACACATGCCTCATTATTGTTTGAAACTGGAGCAAGTTTAAAAGATGTACAGGCAAGGCTTGGTCATAGTGATATTAAAACTACGATGGATATTTACACACATGTTACACAAACAGCGCGTGAAAAACTAGCGGATCAGTTTCAAAAAATTACATTGATTTTTAATCAAGGGGTATTAACGGGGTATTATTTTTGTTATCAACGTAAAAAAGCTCCTCTCAGGTAAACCTGAGAAGAGCTTGAAAACGTTGATATAACAACGATATTAACGTTTTGAGAACTGAGGTGCACGACGAGCGCCGCGTAGACCTGGTTTTTTACGTTCTTTCATGCGTGAATCACGAGTAAGTAATCCAGCTGATTTTAATGCAGCACGGAAATCTGGGTCTACTTGAAGTAGAGCACGAGCGATACCGTGACGAACAGCACCAGCTTGACCAGTGTATCCACCACCGTTAACGTTTACGTGGATATCATAGCTTCCTGTAGTTTCAGTAGCTACTAATGGTTGTTTAATTACTTCGCGTAATGCAGCGAATGGTACGTATTCTTCGATTTCACGTTTGTTGATAACAATTTTACCTGTACCTGGTACTAAACGTACGCGAGCTACAGAGCTTTTACGGCGACCAGTGCCGATGTATTGAACTTGTGCCAAAGTAATATCCTCCTCTTAATTTATATTATCCGCGAAGCTCGTATGCTTCTGGTTTTTGTGCAGCATGTGGATGCTCTGTTCCAGTGTAAACATTAAGTTTAGTGAACATTTTGCGACCTAAAGAGTTTTTAGGAAGCATTCCTTTAACTGCTAATTCGATCATTCTTGTTGGGTACTTATCTAGCATTTCACCAGCAGTACGTGTTTTTAAACCACCCGCAAATTGAGTGTGGTGACGGTATAATTTACCCTCTAATTTGTTACCAGTTAAATGGATTTTGTCAGCGTTGATGATGATTACGTGATCACCTGTGTCAACGTTTGGTGTGAATGTTGGTTTATGTTTACCACGTAAGATTGCAGCTACTTCAGAAGCTAAACGTCCAAGAGTTTGGCCTTCTGCATCAACTACTAACCATTTACGGTCTACTTCGTGACCTTTAGCCATGAATGTTGTACGCATGTATATATCCTCCTAATCGATTCGATTACCGTTATTTTTCATTAGACTACACTATAAGTTTCGGGGCTTATTTGTGGTGGTAATGAAAATACCATCTGTTATCATATAATGAATGACTTTTAAAGTCAAGCAATTTCATTAAACACCTGGTGAAGTTGTTCAGAATTGTAGGACGCCACTAATAGAACACTTTTTCTAAGTATAGCCCTTGTGGTGGAGCGGTTTTTCCCGCCTTATCACGATTACCTGAAGCAACTACATGGGACACATTGTCAATCTTACGTCGACCTATCCCAACCTCCCAAAGAGTACCTGCAATAATACGTACCATATTATATAAGAAGCCATTCCCTTCAATCACCATATGTAGCTCTTCACCATGCCATTCAAATTGTAACAATGTTACTGTGCGTACTTTATCTTTCACGCTTGTATTCGCCGCGCAAAAACAAGAAAAGTCATGTGTACCAATAATAGCCTTAGCTGCCTCTTGCATCGCCTCTACGTTAGGTTTGACCCCATTGGTCTCCACAGTATAAAATCTGCGGAATGGACTTTGGATAGGCTCACAAGACCAAATATAGCGATATCTTTTTCCAGCCACATCGTAACGCGCATGAAAGTCATGTGCCACTTCCTCAACCGATAATACACGAATATCTCTTGGCAGTTGCACATTCAAAGCCTTACTATATTTTTCTGCTGGAATGGCAAGTGGTGTGTCGAAATGCAATGTTTGCCCTGTCGCATGTACTTTAGCATCTGTACGACCACTTGCGGTTACCTTAACCTGTTCTCCCTTATGCATAATAGCTAGAACACGCTCAAGCTCAGCCTGCACTGTGCGTTCACCTGGCTGCACCTGATAGCCCGAAAAAAGTGTGCCATCATAGCTTATAATTACTTTTAATCGTCGCATATAGCATACTCCTTTAACCTCTATAGAAGAATAGCAATACGCCTATTGCTACTAATAACACAATCGCAAATGTGTCCCCCATATCCCATTTTAACCTACGGTACCTAGTGCGTCCTTCACCACCGCGATAGCCTCTTACTTCCATCGCTGTTGCTAAATCCTCAGCCCGTTTAAATGCACTGACAAAGAGAGGCACAAGCAATGGTACTACTGCCTTTATACGGTCCTTAATTGGCCCAGATGATAAATCAGAGCCTCTTGCCATTTGTGCCTTCATAATTTTATCCGTCTCATCCATTAAGGTTGGAATAAAGCGTAATGAGATGGACATCATTAAAGCCAATTCATGTACGGGTACTTTTATTGCTTTTAAGGGATTCAGTAGAACCTCGATACCATCTGTAATGGAAATCGGTGATGTAGTTAACGTTAAGATTGACGTCATAAATACTAATACTAGAAAACGAATTGAGATAAATATTCCCCGCCTAATCCCTTCGTCATAAATCGTAATGAATTTTGATTCAAACACAGGGACGCCTTCCTTCGTCATGAAAATATGGAGAAGGAATGTGAAGGCCATCAAAAAGAGTACTGGTTTGAGTCCATTTATTAAAAAGTATAGACGAATGCGCGATACTAATACAATCAGTAGCGTGAATGCGAGTAACATAGCATATGTCACGGTATTATTGGCTAAAAACACAATAATAATAAAGGCGAACACAAAGATCAGCTTTGACCGTGGATCAAGTTTGTGTACAGGTGAATCACCAGGTAAGAAGCGACCAAAGATCATTTTTTCCATCATGACTCTGCACGCTCCTCTCTAAGGGCTTGAGCAATTTCAGTAGCAAGCTCTTCCTCTGTTAAGCAAACCTTAGACAAGGAATGCCCCATCATGTGCTCAATCTTTTGCTGAAAGCGGACAATACGTGGTGGCTCTAAACGGAATTCCTTTAATGTTGCAACATCTTTAAAAATAACTCGTGGTGATCCACTTAAGACATTCTTTCCTTCATGCATAATCACAATATTATCTGCATATCGAGCTGCATCCTCCATACTATGGGTTACTAGAATGGTTGTGAGATGACGTTCTTGATGGAGCTGATAAAACATATCCATAATTTCCTTTTGACCACGTGGATCAAGACCTGCTGTTGGTTCATCTAAGACAATAACCTCAGGGTCCATCGCCAAAACGCCTGCAATCGCTACTCGACGCATTTGACCACCTGATAAATCAAACGGTGATTTATCCAAAACGTTATCTGGCAAACCGACTAAGCTGACAAGTTCTCTTGCACGAGCTTCAGCCTCCTCCTCTGATATACCAAAGTTCATTGGGCCAAACATAATGTCCTTCAACACGGTTTCTTCAAATAGTTGATGCTCTGGAAATTGAAAGACAATGCCGACCTTTTGTCTTACAGTTTTTAAATCCTTTGCTTTTTTCCCAGCTACAATAAGACGATCCCCTATATGTACTTCTCCTGAAGTAGGTCTTAGTAGCGCGTTAAAATGCTGCAAAATCGTTGATTTCCCAGAACCGGTATGACCAATTATCGCTTGATAAGTATGAGATGGAATGTCAAAATCCACATCGAATAATGCCCGTTTTTCAAAAGGCGTTCCTTGTGCATAGGCATAGCTTACTTGTTGAAGTTTGATGTCCATAAATCATTCACCAACTCTTCTTCTGTCATATGTTGCCCCATTAATGGAACACCTTCCTTTTGCAATAGCTTTGATAACTTCAAGGCAAATGGCAAATCTAGTCCAAATTCAACTAGCTTGTCCCCAAGTGCAAAGATTTCAGCAGGTGTACCTTCTGCAAATTTCTTACCATCATTCATAAAAAGAACACGATCCGCTAACATTGCCTCTTCTAAATCATGGGTAATAGATAAAACTGTTAATCCTGTTTCTGCACGTAATGTTTGAACCGTTTGTAACACCTCTGCACGCCCCTGAGGATCTAACATGGATGTAGCCTCATCTAAAATTAAAAGCTTCGGCTTTAATGCAAGTGCCCCAGCAATGGCTACACGCTGTTTTTGTCCACCAGATAAATGATGTGGCTCATGGTCTAAAAACTGACTCATTTTTACCTGTTCGAGTGCCGCATGTACACGTTTTACCATTTCTTCAAAGGGGATACCGTTGTTTTCCAAGGCAAATGCTACATCATCCTGTACCGTTGCTCCAACGAATTGATTGTCAGGGTTTTGAAAGACCATTCCCATTAAGGAGCGAGATTCCCAAAGATTTTCTTCATTCAAGGGTTCTCGCAATATTCGTACATCTCCCTGTTGAGGAAACAATAAACCATTCATCAGCTTGGCAATAGTGGACTTACCAGAACCATTATGTCCTACTATAGCAATCCACTCACCTTCTTCCACAGCAAAGCTAACATTTTCAACAGCATTACGACTATTTGGATTTTCTGGTGTATATGAAAAAGTTACATTATTTAAAGATAAAATTTCAGGCATATCTAGAACTCCTCTCCCTACGCTCAGCTCTACTAATTAACTTACACTTTTTTATGTATGAATTCTACTACAATCCGTATGTCGATAAAAGAAAAATACTACAATAACAACTCAAATTGATATTGGTTTAATAAATAACAAAATAACACCCATATATTAAAAAAAGCACCACAAATTGGCGCCATCTAATCTAATAAAAAAGCGCGCACCTCATTCGATAGAAATGCGCTAGTCGTTACATTTACAAGAAATATGGGTGCTCAAGCCCTTATTTCTCCTGAATGAGGTGCGGAGAGCTAAACGAGACGCCACACTAATAAGTGTCCGCTCATCATAACGCTCAGCTTAATTATTTGTCGTATAAATCATTTATAAAGAAAGAGGGTGGTGATTCCCACCCTCTTCACCACAAGTTTTCTCTTATGATTAAACTAGTTCAATCACAACAACAGGTGCACCGTCGCCACGACGAGGACCTACTTTAAGAATACGAGTGTAACCACCTTGACGCTCAGCATAACGTGGTGCAACATCATCAAATAACTTTTGAAGTGCAAATGATGTTGATTCGTTACCTTCTGCATCAGTCGTTGTTACTAGTTCACGACGGATAAATGCAGCAGCTTGACGGCGTGCATGTAAATCTCCGCGTTTACCTAAAGTAATCATTTTTTCAACAGCTTTACGTACTTCTTTAGCGCGAGCCTCAGTAGTTTCGATACGCTCGTTGATGATTAAATCAGTAGCTAAGTCACGTAACATCGCTTTACGTTGAGAACTTGTACGACCAAGTTTTCTGTAACCCATGGATGTTTCCCTCCTTTATAGAAAAAAAATCTGATCTTGTTAGTTGTGTTTAAATCGCTTAGTCTTCTTTGCGTAATCCTAAACCAAGCTCTTCTAACTTCGCTTTTACTTCTTCTAATGACTTGCGTCCAAGGTTACGAACTTTCATCATGTCGTCTTCTGATTTATTCGCAAGTTCTAGTACTGTATTAATACCAGCGCGTTTTAAACAGTTATAAGAACGAACAGAAAGATCAAGCTCTTCGATAGTCATCTCTAAAACTTTTTCTTTTTGATCCTCTTCTTTTTCGACCATGATTTCAGCAGTTTGTGCCTCATCTGTCATGCCAACGAAGATGTTAAGATGCTCGGTTAAAATTTTTGCTCCGAGCGAAATCGCCTCTTTCGGACCGATGCTGCCATCTGTCCACACATCAAGAGAAAGTTTGTCGTAGTCAGAAGACTGACCAACACGAGTATTTTCCACTTGGAAATTGACGCGTGATACTGGAGTGTAAATAGAGTCGATCGGGATCACGCCGATAGGAAGATCCTCACGTTTGTTTTGATCAGCAGGAGTGTAACCACGGCCGCGTTGTGCATACATACGCATACGTAAATGACCGTTTTTAGCGATTGTTGCAATATATAGATCTGGGTTTAAAATTTCTACGTCACTGTCATGTGTAATGTCAGCAGCCGTAACTGTACCATCGCCTTTAACATCAATCTCAATAACTTTTTCTTCGTCAGAGTAGATTTTAAGAGCTAGTTTTTTCACGTTCAAAATGATTGAAGCTACATCTTCTACTACGCCTTCTACAGTTGAGAATTCGTGAAGAACACCATCAATTTGAATTGAAGTGACAGCAGCTCCTGGTAATGAAGACAGAAGGATACGACGTAAAGAATTACCCAAAGTGTTTCCATATCCGCGTTCAAGCGGTTCTACAACAAACTTTCCATATTTGGAATCTTCGCTGATCTCCACCGTTTCAATCTTTGGTTTTTCAATTTCGATCATTTTATTTACCCTCCTTCAAAACATCGAATGTATAGGTTCTTTCCATCATAGATTCGATCGTCAATGACGTATCGTTTATTATCTGCACAAGACAGTCTGTACAAAAAATGATGTTCTCATACAATATGAGACGCACCCATTACACGCGACGACGTTTTGGCGGACGGCAACCATTATGAGGAACTGGAGTAACGTCTTTAATAGCAGTTACTTCTAAACCAGCAGCTTGAAGTGCACGAATAGCAGCTTCACGACCAGCGCCAGGACCTTTAACAGTTACTTCCAACGTTTTCAGACCATGTTCAAGGGATGTTTTAGCAGCAGTTTCTGCAGCCATTTGAGCAGCGAATGGTGTAGATTTACGTGAACCACGGAAACCAAGAGCACCAGCACTTGACCAAGATACAGCGTTACCTTGCATATCTGTAATCGTTACGATTGTATTGTTAAATGTAGAACGAATGTGTGCGATACCAGATTCGATATTCTTTTTCACACGACGTTTACGAGTTTGTTGTTTACGAGCCATGTTAAGAAGGAACCTCCTTTACCAATTATTTTTTCTTGTTCGCAACTGTTTTACGAGGACCTTTACGCGTACGCGCATTGTTCTTCGTATTTTGACCACGAACAGGTAAGCCACGACGGTGACGGATACCACGGAATGAACCGATTTCCATCAGACGTTTAATATTTAATGAAGTTTCGCGACGTAAGTCACCTTCAAGTTTGTATGAATCTAATTGTTCACGGATTTTGTTTAACTCATCTTCAGTTAAGTCGCGTACGCGTGTATCTTCTGAAATACCTGCATCAGCTAGTACTTTCTGAGCTGTAGTTTTACCAATACCGAAAATGTACGTTAATGAAATTACCACGCGTTTGTCGCGAGGAATATCAACACCAGCAATACGTGCCATGTACGTTGTGCACCTCCTTTAGAATTAACCTTGTTTTTGTTTATGTTTAGGATTTTCACAGATTACCATTACTTTACCGCGTCGGCGAATTACTTTACATTTTTCGCAGATCGGTTTCACAGATGGTCTCACTTTCATCTAACCTAACCTCCTTAGTAGTCCGGAGCGCAAAAGATTATTTAAAACGGTATGTGATACGACCGCGAGTTAAATCATAAGGAGATAACTCAATAGTAACCTTATCTCCAGGTAGAATACGGATAAAGTGCATACGAATCTTACCAGATACGTGTGCTAGAATCACATGTCCATTTTCTAATTCTACCTTAAACATCGCGTTTGGCAAAGTCTCAACAACTGTCCCTTCGACTTCAATTACATCATCTTTCGCCATCTACTCTGTCTCCTCTCTATATGCAAATTAAAGTTCTCATCGTTACATCAAACGGATATCTGCTGCAACTTTAGAAGCAACCTCGTTTCAACATATGTTTGGATTGTATGAGAGATGTTTGAAAGACGCTCGTCTGGTTTCGCTTCACACAATCCACGGAATATACAGAACCAGTAAGGGCACTGAATCTCCCATGTTTACACGAATACCGGAATGTCTTGGATGAGATATTCATACCCGTTACACAGATGCTTCCACGAAACCCATTATACTCCTCCAAAAGGTATGTTGCACTTTTAAGAAGAAATATATACCGGGCACAATATGCTTTTGCAACTCTCAAAAAAATTATGTTTCGTTGTTGCTCCCGCATGCCTCCCGCGGAAGCAGTACTCTGCGCCCGGAGCCGGGTATCAGCTGCGGCTGCTCTGTAATAGAGCATCAAGATCAGCAAACACTTTGTTAATATCTTGCTGTCCATCTATATTAGTTAACACGCCTTTAGCTTGATAGAAATCAAGTAGAGGTTGTGCTTGTTTCATATTTACTTCCAGACGGTTCGCAACCGTTTCAGGATTATCATCTGCACGTGTATAAAGCTCGCCACCATCTTTATCACATTTCCCTTCCTCAGCAGGAGGATTGAAAATTAAATGATAGGATGTACCACAAGTTTTACAAATACGTCTACCTGAAAGACGAGCAATTAACTCATCCTTTTCAACTTGAATGTTTAATGTATGCTCAATAGCTTTACCTAGGTCAGCAAGAATGCTATCTAAGGCTTCAGCTTGAGGAACAGTACGTGGGAAACCATCTAATAAGAATCCTTTTTCACAATCAGGTTTAGCCAGTCGCTCACGAACAATACCAATCGTTACTTCATCAGGTACAAGTGCACCTTGATCCATAAACGACTTAGCTTGTAAGCCTAGTTCAGTACCTTCTTTAATTGCAGCACGGAACATATCGCCTGTAGAAATATGAGGAATTGCGTACTTCTCAACAATTTTATCTGCCTGCGTACCTTTACCAGCACCTGGCAGACCCATTAAAACGATATTCATTAGGAAATATTCCTCCCACAAAAGGTTTGCTGATTAAAGGAAACGATGGAACGTTCCCTAAAAACCAACATTATTTCATAAAGCCTTTGTAGTGACGTTTAACAAGTTGAGATTCTAGCTGCTTCATCGTTTCGAGCGCTACGCCGACTACGATAATAATACTAGTACCACCGATCTGCACTGAGGCAGGTAGATTCATAAAGTTTATGAATATAACCGGCATTACTGAAATAACAGTTAAGAAAATCGCGCCGACAAATGTCAGACGATATAACACGCTTGTTAAATACGTTTGAGTGTTTTCACCAGGACGAATACCTGGAATATAAGCACCTTGCTTTTTCAAGTTATCTGCCACATTTTCTGGATTCACTTGTACGAATGCATAGAAATATGTGAATGCGATGATTAATGCCACATAAATAATCATTCCAACAGGTTTTGTATGATCAAACGTGTTATTAATGAAAGTAGTAACATTATTTTCACCGAAGAACGGAACTAACGTACGAGGTGTCATCAGAAACGCTGAAGCAAAGATTACAGGAATAACCCCTGCAGCATTTACTTTTAACGGTAAATGAGTTTGTTGACCACCAGTTTGTTGATTTCGCCCAGTAACTCGTTTTGCATATTGAATTGGAATTTTACGTAGTGCTTGTTGCACGTAGATAACTCCAATAACAACCGCAAGCAAGATTAAAACAAGTAGACCAAGGATAATTAGGTTGATAAATAGCTTATCACCCGCACCCTCGATTTGTTGTGCATAGATTTGGTTGATTCCTGTAGGTAATGCCGCAACGATACCTGCGAAGATTACAACAGAAATACCATTACCAACGCCATGCGCAGTAATTTGATCAGCAAGCCATACTAGGAATGCTGTACCCGCTGTTAATACAATAGAGATTATAACATATGTTAAAACCCCTTCTTCCTTAATCAATGACCCGCCATACATTCTATTAAAACCAAATGACATCGCGAATGATTGAATAAAAGCAAGAATAATAGTAAAGTAGCGTGTAAATTGCGCAAGTTTACGTCTTCCGACTTCACCTTGCTTTGCCCACTCAGCAAACTTCGGTACTACGTCCATTTGCAATAACTGAACAATAATTGAGGCTGTGATGTAAGGCATAATCCCCATTGCAAAGATGGAGAAGTTCTTTAAAGCACCACCGCCAAAAGTATTCAGGAAACCAACGAGGTTAAACTCATCAGTTGCCTTTAATACATTAGCGTCAACGTTAGGTACTGGAATGAAAGTTCCAATACGAAAAACGATTAACATTAAAAGTGTGAAAATGATTTTATTTCTTATATCTCGAACACGCATAAAGTTAGAGATTGTCTGAAACATTAAATCACCTCAGTAGTTCCGCCGGCATTCTCGATTGCTTCTTTCGCTGAAGCTGAGAATTTATGAGCTTTGACAGTAAGCTTTTTATTAAGAGTTCCGTTGCCTAGAACTTTAATTCCAGCTTTTTCATTGCTCACTAGACCAGTTTCAAGTAATAATGCAGCAGTTACCTCTGCACCGTCTTCGAAACGGTTTAAAGCATCAAGGTTAACGATCGCGTATTCTTTACGGTTAATGTTCGTAAAGCCACGTTTTGGTAAACGACGGAATAATGGGTTCTGACCGCCTTCAAAGCCTGGGCGTACACCGCCACCAGAACGAGCGTTTTGACCTTTATGACCTTTACCTGCTGTTTTACCGTTACCAGAACCGATACCACGACCAACGCGGTTGCGTTGCTTACGAGAACCTTCTGCTGGTTTTAACTCATGCAGTTTCATAGTGGGTGGCACCTCCTTGTTCAATAATTGGAAATTAAATTTCTTTTACAGTAACTAAGTGAGCTACTTTATCAAGCATACCGCGAGTAGCTGCGTTATCAGCTTTCTCTACAGTTTGGTGTAATTTACGTAAACCTAAAGCTTCAACAGTTTTGCGTTGTGCAGGTTTAGTACCAATCACAGATTTAGTAAGGGTGATTTCTAATTTGTTAGCCATTATCTTTCCCCCCTTATCCTAATAGTTCTTCCACTGATTTACCACGTAATTTAGCTACGTCCTCTACGCGTTTTAATTCAGTTAAACCTTGAATTGTTGCACGCACCATGTTAATTGGTGTGTTAGATCCAAGTGATTTTGAAAGAATATCAGTAATACCAGCAAGTTCTAGTACAGCACGTACTGGACCACCAGCGATAACCCCTGTACCAGGAGCAGCAGGTTTGATTAGGATTTCTCCTGCACCAAAGCGACCTTGCACTAAGTGTGGAGTTGTTCCACCTACGCGTGGCACTTCGATTAAGTTTTTCTTCGCATCTTCAACAGCTTTGCGGATAGCATCTGGCACCTCTTGAGCTTTACCAGTACCGAAACCTACATGACCGTTTCTATCGCCAACTACAACTAATGCTGTGAAGCGGAAGCGACGTCCACCTTTAACAACTTTAGCAACGCGGTTAATAGTAACTACGCGTTCTTCAAGTTCTCCAAGTTTGTTTGCGTCAATACGACTCATGAAATGTGTCCCTCCTTCTTATTAAAATTCTAAACCGTTCTCACGTGCAGCTTCAGCTAAAGCTTTCACACGTCCATGATATAAGTAACCACCACGGTCAAATACTACAGCAGTAATATTTTTTTCCGTAGCGCGTTTTGCGATTGTTTCACCGACTTTAGTTGCTGCGTCAACATTGCTACCAGCACCTTCGAAACCATTTTCTTGAGAAGATGCGCTAACAATTGTTACGCCTGCTACGTCATCGATAAGTTGCGCGTAAATGTTCTTGTTAGAACGGAATACGTTTAAGCGTGGACGCTGAGCAGTACCCGAAATTTTAGAACGAACGCGAGCATGACGTTTTTTACGAACCTGATTTTTATCTTGTTTCGTAATCACAAGGGTCACTCCTTTCTAATGCTTAAGCTGCATTATTTACCTGTTTTACCTTCTTTACGACGAACATATTCGCCTTCATAACGAATACCTTTACCTTTATAAGGCTCTGGTGGACGAACGTCACGGATGTTAGATGCAAGAGCACCAACGCGTTCTTTGCTGATACCTTTAACGATGATCTTAGTGTTTGAAGGAACTTCAATTTGTAGACCATCTTCAGGTGTGAACTCTACTGGATGAGAGTAACCTACGTTAAGTACAAGTTTATTACCTTGTAATTGCGCACGGTAACCAACACCGATAAGTTCTAAAGCTTTTTCGAAACCTGCAGAAACACCAGTAACCATGTTCGCAAGAAGCGCACGAGTAGTACCGTGGTTTGTGCGGTGTTCTTTTGAATCAGAAGGACGTACTACAGTGATTACGTTACCCTCTTGCTCAATTTTCATATCTTGGTGGAAAGAACGAACAAGTTCGCCTTTAGGACCTTTAACAGTAACAGTGTTGTTTGCATCAACAGTAACAGTTACGTTAGCAGGTACCTCGATAATTTTTTTACCTACACGAGACATTTAGCTGCACCTCCATTCATTTATTGCTAATTACCAAACGTATGCTAGAATTTCTCCGCCAACTTGTTTAGCGCGAGCTTCTTTATCTGTTAATAAACCTTGTGAAGTTGACACTAAAGCGATACCAAGACCGTTCAATACTTTAGGTACTTCATTTGTTTTAGCATATACACGTAAACCAGGTTTAGAAATACGTTTTAAGCCAGTGATAACGCGCTCGTTATCTTTTCCATATTTTAAGAAAATACGGATGATACCTTGTTTGTTGTCTTCCACGTATTCTACGTCACGTACGAAACCTTCACGCTTTAAAATTTCAGCGATTTCTTTTTTCACGTTGGAAGCTGGTACTTCTAACTTCTCGTGACGAACCATGTTCGCATTACGAATGCGAGTAAGCATATCTGCAATCGGATCAGTCATTGTCATTACATTTACCTCCTTCCCAAATTAGGGGATTACCAGCTGGCTTTTTTCACGCCAGGAATTTGTCCCTTATATGCAAGTTCTCGGAAACAAATACGGCAAAGTTTGAATTTGCGATATACTGAATGTGGACGACCACAGCGTTCACAACGTGTATACTCTTGCACTTTAAACTTTTGCTTACGTTGTTGTTTAACGATCATAGATTTTTTAGCCACGTTTTCGCCCTCCTTGTTTGATTACTTTTGGAACGGCATACCGAATTGTGTCAATAACTCGCGAGCTTCTTC
>Ga0256900_1000455_pt1 | contig 13344 bp, 17 predicted proteins | sample MC6MC0688MT_FD_190190 | JGI IMG/M metagenome (GOLD analysis project Ga0256900, IMG submission 190190) | Metatranscriptome of enriched soil aggregate microbial communities from Iowa State University, Ames, United States - MC6-MC0688-MT... | ecosystem: Environmental > Terrestrial > Soil >... | reverse complement strand
GTTCTTTTGTCTTGATACAGGCAGCACCAAAAGATCAAGGCTGTAAAAAAATGGGCTAAAAATGGTGCAGTGAACCTAAAATTCGCCAAACTCGCCTAAATGATAAAAGTCATTAATCAGGCAATTTGCGAGGCTCAGACAGTGGTGAATTTCCCCTCCGAATAGCGCAGGACGGTTCCCCACACCATTTTATTCGCGATGTTGTTATCGTTTATTTTGGCGCTCATGAATGCAACGCATTTCTTAACGCCATTTTTTCAAAGGCCGGTCCTAAGTAACTATATTATCGAGAATGTGGCGGATTTTGCATTACTGTTGATGGGCTTCACAGATATGCTTATCAGCGGACTAAATCCGGAAATCATGCTGGCGATTGATTTCCGGGGTCCTTTTTGCGCTACTTTTTGGACAAGCAAAAAGTAGCTAAGAAATCATGGAGGGGAAATAATTAATGTAAAACGGGGGCTGCCTCGTTTTTTTGTTTTTATAAGAACCCTGCTTTTTATCCTAAAAAAGTAGGGTTTTCCAGTATTGTTTGGAATGTGAAGGTGAATTAGATTTGTGGCTAAAGATTTCATCTATAACTTTTATAAAAGGGGAAATGTGTGTAGATTTAAGACAATTAAACCCCAGCATATAAACTCAAATCGACAAGATTAAAAAAGTTTGAAGAAATGAAAGAAAATGAACAAGGGAGAAAAAGATAGCTTTTGGACGAAATTTTTGACACAGACAATCTGGAACTAAAACCAAATATCGCAGATATTGGAATCGATATTAATGAAATGATAAATAAGTTTAAAAAAATGATTATGGAAATAATTGATATTAACTCATTAGACCAAGGTGCTGTCTATATGATGTACGACATGTTCAAATCTATGAAAGAAAATTTAGAGAAAAAAGATGAATTTTCGGATGAAGAAACCCAAAAACTGCAACATTTAAAAGCACAATTGCAACATATTGAAAATTGGGCTAACCTTAAATTAAATGAAGAACTTCATTGGACAAAAGAAGAAATTTTAAGTAATTATGGTCATAAAGCAACCTTGATTATCAACTTTCATCCGTCAACAAAAGCATATGCAAAATATGGAAAAGAAATAGTTGCAAACATTGAATTCAGCGAAGGTGAATTATTACATATGTTTACTAATATTCAAAATAAAACGGATAGAAAGTCTGGCATAGTTACTTTCAAATTAATACCAGATAATATTGATGGAGTTTTTGAAACAAGTGAAATATTTGAAATTGTAGGTAGAAGAATATAAAGCTACCTCCAAAAAGGGCTTGCCAAAAGAGGTGCTGATTGCTTCGATTGAGCTTTAGTGTAAGCTTCAACTGTAGTATTTCTATTTAACTTTTGTGCTGAAAATCCCCGCCTACGGCAAGCCCTGAATGTTTAACTGTAATTTAATCCCCCTTCGCGCTTATGATAACAATCACAAATGAAATAAAAAAAGAAATTGCTGAGTATTTCATATTAGACAGTAAAGAATTTTTATTCAGATATAATAAACTAAGGGAATTTCAAACTCATATATCGAATAGAAGCAAATTAATGATAGATTTAATTTTTTCAATAGAATGTAGTTTAAAAGCACTAATCTTTTTAGAATCAATAGAAAATGAAAAAATTACTTACAAAAAAATAAAAACTCACGATTTGAAAAAATTGTTTAATTTAATTATTGACAAATCTGGACTTTCTGAACTTGAAAAATCTTTAAATGAAAATATTGAATTGTATAATGTGAGCTCAAGATATACACTCGAAGCGAATATACATTTTAGAGAAAATAACGTACTTGGGAAATTATACTATGATACAATTGCAAGTTTTGTATGGCTTGACAATTTATATGTGGTTGCACAACAACTCTTGAATATCGCTGTATCAAAATTTGGTTTTGAATTAAAAACTATTAATTTATCTGACATTGATTTAGAAAGAGAAATTGAAAAAGGAAATCGAATAAATAATATCTCTAAATAAAGTACTTCTGCAAACATTGTATTGCCAAAATCGGAGATGAAATGCTCTGATTGAGTCTTTTGCCAAAAATCTTCCGCCTTTGGCAAGTCGCAAACCGTTATCAGTAATTGTAAACAGACATTCATCAAATGACAGACAAACTAAGACAAACTAAACTTAATGCTATTTCAGCAAAAAATTTGCATCGTAAAAGCAAAGCGAAATATGAGTGGTTTAGCGGAGTTGGTGCTATTTTGACAATTATAGTTCCAATTCTTTTCATAATTGCTCAATATGTTACAAAAGGTACTACTTCGGAAAATGAAGTAAACAATATTAGCTTTGCTCTTTCTTTAATTCTACTTGCTGTATCAGTATTGGCAATGATTTTAAACATAACTGAGAAAATTACCACTCATAAAATTGGCGTAAGAAATAATTTATATGTTTCTAATGAATGTGATAATCTAAATGGAAAAACAGACAACGAAATGGAATGGTTTTACCGATATGTCACGGAAATTGACAACCAAGATTCAGATACATTTGCGGGTGTAAGCGATAAAACAAAAAGAAAAACTTATAGAGAGGCATTGAAAGAATTTAGCCCAGGCGACCATACTATAACTTGTCCAATCTGCAAATCATCTCCATACAAATTTAAAAAGGGAGATTGTCAACTCTGTGGAAATTCTAAAAATCAAATAATATGATAGAAATTTTTAACAAATGGTACGATAATTTATCTAATAACCAAAAGAAAGAATTATTAGATTACTTATTCAACAACAAAATTAAACCATTGAATGAAGGATTTTTTGCGGGTAACATTGGAAAGTTAGAAAAAGGGCTTTTTTCTGGTCCTGTAGGTTCATCTGAGAGAGTTTGCCCTACTTGTGGAAAAACGCTATAAACAACTAATGCTAATAAGGGTTTGCCAAAAGCGGGGCTGAAGTGCTTCGATTGGATATTTGTGCAAGGTTCAACATTCGTTCTTCGATTGAACTTTTGTGCTAAAAATTCCCACCTTCGGCAATACCCGAAACGTTAGCAGCAATTTTACGACCCGAAAACGAAGTTACTTTCAGAAGCTAACATATAGAACTAAACTAAGTAAATTTGACTTTAGTCAGAATTATTCACAAAAAGACACTATGAATAAATACAATTTTGGCGAGTATGATTCGAAATATAAGCTTTCTTCACTAGTTAACAATTTTGAAGCTTTCAAACTGGATGAAACTAATATTTCAAAAGCTTTAAATCTATGTTCCGATGCTTGGCATTTAACGGACTTTGTATTCACTGAATTTAAAGATGAACTACAATTAGAAAATTTAGGAGATTTTAGGGCAACCTTATATGGACAATGTGAATATTTAAAAATTATGCACGACTTAGCTAATGCATCAAAACATTCTGAGTTAAAACGGCCAAAGGCAGAAATTAAACTTACGCAAAAACATAATGGAGCATTTTCATCTGCATTTTCAAGAGATTTTGACACTAGTCATTTAGAAATTATACTTGAAGACGACGTAAAATTAGATTTCCTCAAGATTATTGAAGATGTAATTATTTTTTGGAAAAATTATTTTGAGACAACCATAAGATGATAATAATAACTACCGCTAACATCGGTTTGTCAAAAGCGGGGCTGAAAGTCCAATCCTCAACTTTTGAATTTCTATCCGCCAATGCTATTCGCATTGGCTTTTTTCTTAAATTTAATCAATTAATTGGCTTTTGCTTACGGTGTCACTAAATTGAAACTTTTCGCTTCAATTTCCACCAATGACGCAAAGCCCCGAGACGTTAGCCGCAACCTATGACGAACAGCTTCCATATAGTAAACAATTCAATTGACGACTTTAAACTTTATGAATGTTTAGACTTTGTCGTCCAAAACAGGCTATCTATTAAAAGACTTAGAAACTTACTTGGTTTCTTAAAGCCGCAAAACTATAAAGGTATCGGTAGAACGACTTTTACAGCTGATCCATTTTATTTGAACAAATTGACTGGCAAAGTACAACATTGGGAAAACACAACGAAGTCATTGGAGACAAACAAGTTGGCTAAACACAAACTTCTTGATATAGAAAAGAAACAAACTGATGATAGTTTAATTGACTTTTACTTTAGTAATGAAGATGACCTAAATTCAGTTTTTGAACTTCTTGGTAACAGTACCAGATTTGAAAAAATTGAAACTATTTCAGGTTTAAAAGAAGTTTTGCCAAATTCATATGGTTTTGACATTGGCTATTGGTGCGGTGATTTTTCAATTATTGCAGATACTGCGATTAAACCGACATGGCATCCACCAGATTTTGATGACATGAAGGATATCGTTTTGCAACTCAAAAAACTAAACCAATATTGCTTATTTGATAATTATCAGGATGCTGTAGATTATAAGGACATTTACCTTTCTAAAAAGTGGGCAGAGGAAAATTGGTATGAAAACAATGACGACAAAGAAGGAGATATAAAAATCATACTTGTTAGACTCCTTTAAGATTGGGCTTTGCTAACATCAGTTTGGCGAAATGCGGGTTGAAGTACTAAATTCAACATTTGTGCTTTTCAGCCGCCAATGCTGTGAGCATTGACTTTTTTTAACTAATTTAGCCAACGGCTCACAGCATTGGCTTACGTCCGTGCTAAATTGAACTTTTCGTCCAATTAATCTCGCACTATCGCCAAGCCGCAGACCGTTAGATGTAACTATTATGAAAACAAAACTCGAAGAAAGTATTGATTTTAAAAAATTGACATACGAGGAATTCGAGAACTTATGTTTTGAACTAATTCTTAAAAGTGGGTTTATAAAAGCAACATGGAGAAAAGGAGGTGCAGATAATGGTAGAGACATTGAAGCTACTTTAAAAAATTACAATGGGCTTACTGGAGAAACAGAATTAAAATATTTTTTTGAATGTAAAAAATATGAGAATGGATTACCTCCATCAGAGTTAATTTCAAAAATAGCTTGGGCAGACGCGGAAAAACCTGACTATTTGCTAATAATAATATCCTCATATCTATCAAATAATTGCAGAAGTTGGATTGAGAAAATACAGAGTAATAAGCAATATAAAATTCAAATTATCGAAGGAGATTTTTTAAAAAAATTATTGTTAGACAATCATAAAGATTTAATTGTAAAATATTTTGTTGCTGATAAATACATCAGTTTGCTTAATGAGACAATAGATAAATGGATATTGCATAACTTAACACCTAATTTCTATACATACTATTATATTCTAGAGAATGTAAATAAAGCTGATTTAACAATAAATCAAAATGTGTTTTTATACTGTCTGTATTATGTTTTTTATTCAAGACTTGAAGAGCTAGAAAATGAGAATTATCACGGAATAGATATTTCACAAGACATAGAAGAGCTTGAAAATATAATAATCCAAAATTCAAACTCTAAAGAAATAGTCTTGAAAAATTTATCCTATGTTGAAACTCTATCTAGCGAGGGGCTATTAAGTGCTGATAAGGAATTAATAGATAAGTATAATTACGACTTTATTGCAAGTGAAATTGCAACCAAAAATATTGAAAGTAACTATTACAATTTGTCTTTTTATTTATTTAAACGAATTTCTGAAAACGAGTGCGTTGAAATTTTACTTAAACACAATTCATCATTAGAATTCAAAATATTCTATTCGAAGAAGTACACTTTTGATATTTACAAAGAAGTTCTAAATACTCTATCTCTTGGCAAATTCAAAGATAAAATGATTTCAAATAGTCCGTTTATGAAATAGCTACAGATAACAAGTTATTGCCAAAAGCAGGGCTAAAGTATTTCTAATGAATTTTTTGTACTAAAATCCCCACAGTTAGCCATATTTTCGAGCATGAGGGCAGTGCAGGCCTTTCTACAGAATCGCCTTCCACTCCTCATTTTCGGCGACCTGCTTCAGCGTTTTGTTCTTATGAACAAGAAATTTTTCCATAGACGCGGTTAGAAAAGTATATTCTGCAATTCTGCCCAGAATACCTAAAGGAGCTTTGAAGGTAAATATATCCCGCATTAATGTATTTCCGGCATCAACTGATTCAAATTGATGCTGATGTTCCATAGAATCAAAGGCTCCCTTTAACATCCTGTCTGTGAATGAAAAGGGGCGATTAAACTCTGTAATGACAACACTCAGCTTTTGATAAATGCCAAAATGCTTCGCGCGCCAGGTGACCGTTTCGTCCGGGCCAATCAGACCGCTTGTTTTACCGGCAATGGCTTGTTCATGAGTCTGCCTGGTGGACAAACGATGTAAGTCTATGCTCCTGGCCAGGTCAAACACCCTTTCTATGGGTGCTTCAATCAGTGTTTCAATCGTAATAGTGGGCATACCGGCTTCATTAATTGGCTTCCTGTTGTATTTTGGCTGTTTTGATGAGGTAGTGCAATACTTCTGTTGACAAACCATGTAGGGTAAGCCGGAACCCAGCACCATAAGTCGGCAGCGGGATCATGGGGTGTTTGTTGTTCAATGCCACCAATTTTTCCGGGCAATCCATAATAGTTGCCGCATACACACCAATCACCTCATCCAGCTGCAAAGAATTGGAAGCGCGCCAGAAGTCGTTATCGGTCAGGAAGAACTGGTAGATAGGCGTAAAGATCTCGATGGCACTGGAAAGGTCCAGGAAATTAGTCCAGCGACTAGGAAACTCTTCGAAAGGAATTTTACCTGCCCCTATCGCATCGAAATTGGGTTGCTCTGCTTTTTCGATTTTCAAACCCTGATCCTGTATTGCTTTATTGAGATTGATGATGAAATTATACAGGTTCAGGTCATGCTCCAGGAACATATTATCCCTGATATCTTTTATAGATAAAGGCTTGAGCGGGTTCATAGGGATATTTTCCGCGCCCTTTACATTGTCTTTAATAAAACGCAGTACTTCCGAACCCAGGTAAAAATGCCGGAGAATTAAGAAATTGGCTTCCGGGGATACCCAGTTTTTCATGCCCCAGTACAAACATCTGTGCAGCATTTTGGGCGCATTGATCACGTTAGGGATAATGAATTTTAAGAGCTGGAACAGGATAATCGAAAAGCGTCCCAATACGCGTACAATGGGTAGCAGGTATTGTTTGGATTTCCGGCCGGAATCATAAAGGAAGGCTGCTTTCGCGTCCGGATCGAAGGGAACGCTGTTGTCCCAGAACAGGGCATGCCAGTGGCTGGGATCCCGGGGGTTGTTTTCTAATTGTTCAAAATAAGCTTTATCGTGTAGCATTGAGGTTTAAATTTTAGTAATTCCCGATTTCTTCTAATTGCATCCGGTACAGCCTGGCCACCACTTTTGCGGTTTTAACGATCCGGCGGGCCATATCCATGGTCAACAGGTCTGAATTCAGCGCGTTTTCGAATCTTTCAAAATGGTTATCATTGCTGTCGCTCGTCTCGTGATAGGTAAAGAAGGATACCTGGTCTTCATTAAGGTCGAGTAAGTCTTTTATGGCCCTGCCCCAATTGCCGGCGATCCGGTTGCCCAGCCCTTCGATGATGAACATGCCGCCCAGGAGGTCAAATGGATTAGGCTGGCTGGCCTTTTGAAACATGAAAGCGCTTAAGGCTTCACTGCCCACATTCTTTTCCCCGGTATACAGGTCTTCCCTTTGCCCACCGCAATTGATATAGTTTTTTTCCAGGATCTGGTAGTCCCGGTGTTCATCCCGGGAATGGGAGATGAAGGAGGAGCGGATATCGAAATATTCCATGCTTACATTAGAGGCCGCACGGGCGATCCATTGCGAGCCGTCAATTACCTGTTGACGCAGGTTGAGTAAAAGTAGTTTGTAATCTTCAAGGGTAATAGTACTGTTATAGATCTTTTGGATGATGGGTACTTTCCTTAAATGCGTTTCAAAATCAACCCAGGTGTCTACCAGCTGGCGCACGAGCCATTCCTGGGTGGGATTACCTTCAATATGAATGTCCGGCGCCAGAATTGCATCTGATTCATCAATGCTGGCCTGCTTTTTTTCTGTCACAGGGGCGATCACTTTCAGTTTCATAAAAGTAGTGATGAAGCGCCCGCTTTCCGGTACCATGCAGATGATTTCCTGTCCTGCCTGCAACTCTTTTTCATTCAGCAGCTCTTCCAGCATGATAAAAATGGATGCGGAACCGGTATTTCCTTTGGTATGCAGGTTGGTAAACCATTTTTCTTCAGGAATTTCTAAACCACCTTTTTCCAGTAACGCAACAATAGGCTTTTTAAAATATTCGGAAGAGTAATGCGCGACCAGCCAGTCCAGGTTTTTAGGAGCTATCTTTCCTGCATCAATAAGATTGAAGAAGTGTTGCACACCTAAAGAAATAATGTTATTGACCAGGCGGATGTCCTGGCGCAGGTTTATTGCGGCATCTGCATCTGCAGCCGTAAAACTGTCGTAGTCGATCCAGGTTTTTCCTATACTGCCGTCGGCATTTTTACGCATGCCGGTGTACATGCAGGGTTCAAACAAATGGGCATGAGAGCGGATGTCGATCCACTCAACTTCAAAGCTAAAGCTGGCTGTGTTGGGTTGATCGCTCATATAAAAGGCACCGGCGCCATCTGAAAGCATCCAGCGGAGAAAATCGGTTTCCAGGTCCAGCCCATTAGCGATGACGGTTTCCTGGTGGGCAAATCTTTTGGCTTTAAACAAGCGACTGGGAAAATCTGCGGCACAGGCAATGGCTTTTTGCGCATCCCCATTTTTAATGGTCTGGAAGACATGGTTCACCGCCATCATACCGGCTGCGCAAACGGATTGAAAACTGGAAATATTACATACCGGGATTGCTGTTTCGGCATGCACCATGCTGGCAAAACCGGGAATCGGCAGGTCATTTTGTGTGGTGCCGGCTGCTAACAGTTCAATTTGAGCCGCAGGTACATTTGCTTTTTGTAGGGTATCCTGAATGGCTTTTGCGGCCATACCGGCAACGGAGTCTGTAGATTCCTGCTCTTTATTGATGGCATAATGCCTGGAGGTAATCCCGTTTTGCAGCAGCATTCTTGTTTTGGTCCTGGAAGGCTGCCCGTTGATCAGGCCCAGGTAATCTTCCATGGCTTCATTCGGCACCGGCTCGCCCGGTAAATGTTTGCCGATGGCATTAATATATACGGTATGGCTCATTAGTTTTTATTTTTAGGTAGTTTGGTCTTGAATAATTGGTCCAGGTAAGGCAGCATGAACCCGAAATTCCCGTTGCTCCATTTATGATGCATGCTGTGCCTGAAGATAAAGCGGCTGATATGCTGCGGCTCTTTATCTGAATGGCCTTCATGGTTGGAATGACCCATTAAGTTTAAGGTAATGCTCAATATCGGTAAGCTTAATATAGCAAAAAAGTGAAAAGTATATAAGGTCATGGGTAGGAAAATGACGGTACCTAAAAGGAATGCTTCAAACCAATGAAAACTATATACGGAATACAGGGTTGGCTCTTTAGACTTATGATGCACATAATGCACCTTTTTCATCAGCCATTTCCGGTGCAGTAAAGCATGTACCAGGTAAAAATGGATTTCATTCCAAAGGAATAAAACCGGGATTTGCCAAAGCAATACCCAGGCATTACTAAAGCTTACGCTGGCATAGCCTTGAGCTACTAAAAACTGTAATGGAATCGCCTGTAAACTGAATATGAAGATGGAGCATAAAGACTGCCTGATTTCGAAGCTAATTTGCCCCTTTCTCAAATTATGCTGAATAGCACGATAACCAAAGTCTTTTTTCAGGAAATGGAGTATCAATGTATAAAGCAAAATGCCGCCGAAATACAGGCAAACAAAAAATACAAAGAAAGTGATCGCTGCATTTAAGCCGGTACGGAAAGCCAGTTCATATAGCGATACTACTCTATTCATTCCAGGGAGGATTTGTTTACCGCTTAAAAATAATGTTTTAAAACTTTATTCCGCTCCGGTTTCTGTTAGTATTTCCTCAAAATTAACTTCCTCGCTAAAAATCGGGTTGAGTTGATACCCTTCTTTCCGGAGCAGGTTGATGAGTCCGGCCTCACCCGCCAGGTGTGCAGCGCCGACGGCAAAAAAGACACTTTTGTCCTTTGAATAGGTCTTAAATTTAGGAATCCAGTTTTTATTCCGGAAATCAAGTACCATTTCTTTCTTGTCAAATAGTGCGGTACTGTCTATACTTACTATATTGTAAAGCTCCTGTATATCCTGTTTTTTGTATAAAGCAGTAATTTGATCATAAAGCAGCTGATGTGATTTATCTCTTAAATATTGGCCGTTTACAATGTTCATCACATAAGATACAACTTCTTTATCGGTAGCGTCTGCCACGGCAGCAAATTGCTCTTCAACCGTTTCCAGGCCAAAGATTGATTTTTTAAACTTCCGGGCTTCTTTTTTTATTTCATCTTCATAAGATTTATGGGCAAGGCAGTTGACATAATCCGTTTCCATCAGGAGCATTAAAACTGAAGGCCTGACCTGGTTGAACAACATGATATCATAACCGTTGGCGCGCTTAAAATAAGTGGAAAGCCTGGCGAAATCTTTTGGCGTGAACAAATCTTTTAGCGTACGGCCATCTACACTTTGCATACTTTTTAGGGTGCTCAGCAGCAAAAAAGGATCACTCAGATCAATTTCAAAACAGACGCGGTCGGATCGATGAAAGTATTTCTTCATTGTATCTGTCCAGAAGTAATCTTCTTCACAGATCTTATGCATGGTGCCAAAGAGGTAGGAGTCTTTACTCAATCCATTACCGGAAATCCGCCATAGCAGGGTTTTCTCCTGGGCATGGCCTGATATTCCCGATGAGCATAGTAATAAAAGAAGCAAAAGAATTTTGCCGTAAGCATTCATGGTCTTTAGGATTTAGACCTAAAGGTAAAATAGTTTTGGGCAAAATAACTCACTACCGCCAGGATAATGGTGGTTAAAGCCTGCGAAGGGGTGGCCCAGAAACCACAGAAGCCCGCAAAAAAGTGTAATAAAAGGTAATTGAACAGGATATTTAATGCCGCAATTAAAGCATAGCGGAATAACTGTACCCGGCCTTTCAGATGAGAGGATTGAAAGACTACAAATTTATTCATTACGAATCCTATTGGAAAAGTAATCGCTAAAGAGAAAGCAAAGGCCGCAATATAGCGGTTCATATGTATGCCGGCAAAATCAATGATCTCCGTCCTGAACATATAATTGTAGCTGAGGTAGAAAAGGACCAGGTTCAGCAAAGCGTTCCCGCCCCCGCAAGCTGCATACCGGAAGGTTTGTACCGGTATGAGTTTGTGGAAAACCGGGAAGTAAAAAAAGTCTATCACCTGGATGATTAAATTCTTTGATCTGCCGAGCATCTACAAAAATTGTTGGCAAAGGTAATGTTTTTAATGATTAATGGTGAATTGTTGGTATTCAATGATTTTAGTCATGATTAAGTATCATTTACGGGTTCAAATTCCGTAACCGAAGCACTGCTTCTACATGAGATAGCTTATAATCTTTCGTTTTCAAAAGGACTAAATAGTGGTACAGCAGATCTGCTGCTTCATTGAGAAACAACTCCTTATTATCGTCCTTCGCTTCCAGGATCAGCTCCACCGCTTCCTCCCCTACTTTCTGAGCTACCTTATTGACTCCTTTTTGATAAAGCTTATTGGTGTAAGACTTCTGTTCATTATTGCTTATTTTATCTGCAATTATTTGATCAAGCTGATAAATAAACCCATCGTTATTATCTATATTAAAGCAGGAGTAATTCCCGGTATGGCAGGTCGCACCTTTAGGGTTGGCCCGTACCAGCAGTGTATCCCGGTCACAGTCCAGGTAGATACTCTGCCAGAATAAAAAATTACCGGAACTTTCGCCTTTCAGCCAGAGTCTTTTTTTGCTCCTGCTGTAGAACATGAGCCGGTCTCCACTTAGCGTTAATTGTAAGGCTTCCCGGTTCATATAGCCCAGCATGAGTACCTGGCAGCTAACCGCATCCTGTACGATCACCGGGACCAGGCCGTTTGATGGGTCAAAATTAATATCTTCTATAGTGAAATTTATAGTGTTCATCTTATGGCAATATTTTTTGATTTAAGGTATTGTTTGAGTTCCGGTATAGCGATAGCGCCAAAATGGAACACAGAAGCTGCTAATGCCCCCGTAGCTGTTGTTTGCGTAAAAACCCGTTCGAAATCCGCAGGACAGCCGGCTCCGCCGGAAGCAATAACCGGAATATTTACTGCCGCTGCTATTGTTGCAGTGAGATCCAGGGAAAAGCCGGAACAGGTACCATCACCCTGCATGGAGGTGAGCAGTAGCTCCCCTGCACCTAAATCTGCTGCTGCTTTAGCCCACTCCAGTGTATCCCGGTTGGTGGCTTTCTTTCCGCCATGACTAAATACTTTCCATTTCCCGTCAACATAATGGGTGTCGATGGCAATGGTAACACATTGTGTGCCGAAGTGCCCGGCGAGCTCCTGGACCAGGGCCGGCCTTGCCAGGGCGGAGGTATTAATACTTAGTTTGTCGGCACCTGCATCAATCACCTTCTGTGCGGTGGCCAATGAATCGATACCGCCGCCTACTGTAAAAGGTATATTGATTTGTGCTGCGACCAGGGCCACCCATTCTGTAAGTGTTTTACGACGTTCATTGGTAGCTGTAATATCCAGGAATACCAATTCATCGGCACCTTCTTCCGTGTATCTTTTAGCCAGGGCAACGGGATCGCCGGCGTCTTTCATGTTTTCAAAATTAATTCCCTTTACGGTCCTTCCGTTGCTGATGTCCAGGCAGGGAATGATCCTTTTCTTAAGCATACTTTTCCAGTTGTTTCAGGCTTATGGTTTGTTCATAGATCGCTTTTCCTATAATAGCGGCTTCACATCCTAGGGCTTTTAATCTTTCCAGGTCGCTGATCTTGCTGATACCGCCACTGGCGATGAGCTGTACGGTAACCTGTCCTAATATATCCTTATATAAAGCGTCATCAGGACCGCAAAGCATGCCATCTTTCGAAATTTCCGTAACAATAGTATACCGGACGCCCCGCGCTGTTTTTTCCTGGAGGAAGTCAATGAGGTCGATATCTTCTATGCGGTTCCAGGCATTGGTCGCTATTTTACGGTTCAGGCAATCTGCTCCCAGGATAATTTTGCCTGCCCCGAAAGTATCCAGGCAATCATAAAACAGGTCTGGCTCCCGGACCGCGATGCTGCCTAAAGTGAGCTGTGCAGCGCCGGCATTAAAGAGTGTATCGGCATCGGCTTTAGTCTGGATACCCCCACCAAAGTCAATAAGTAGATCAGTTTTAGTAGCGATCCGTTCGAGGATGCTCATATGGTTCAAAACTTTTGTTTTCG
>Ga0256900_1000452_pt1 | contig 13364 bp, 14 predicted proteins | sample MC6MC0688MT_FD_190190 | JGI IMG/M metagenome (GOLD analysis project Ga0256900, IMG submission 190190) | Metatranscriptome of enriched soil aggregate microbial communities from Iowa State University, Ames, United States - MC6-MC0688-MT... | ecosystem: Environmental > Terrestrial > Soil >... | reverse complement strand
CTTGTACCTGAATCCTTGCAACAATAAGCTATTGTCCTGGGTAGGCCTGATGTTATTGTAAGTATAGGCCAGGCTGTTGATATTCCATAATTCTTTAAGCGGAGGATATTTCAGGCTGTATTGATCGGTAGCCAGGAATACGGTGCGGCTCTGGCGCAAGGCTACACTAAAGCTGAGCGCAGCATTATAGTTAAAAGGATGGTCGATCCCCGCCTCATAATAGAAGCTTTTTACTTTTGCGCTCGGCGGGTAAGGCCTGCCCTGGGCATCCAGCCATTGGTTGGCTGCGGTAGGGGTGAGGCTTTCTACCTTCCGGTAGTACATCAGCCACCAGTCCGTACGTTGTTTCTTGTTTTTATAACGGAAGAAGAAATCGCTCCCTTCTGTACCCGCAGGCATTTTGTATCCGATATTAAACTCGTGGTTGTCGAACAGGTCGGCATAACCGCCGGTGAGCATAGCTCCTACTTCCGGGAACTTATAAATACCCAGCTGCGCCTGGTAAGGCTGCAGGCGGTTAATGAAATAATCATTGTTGACCGAGGCATTGAACCAAAGGTTACTCAGCTGGAGCAGGTAAGGCCGGGCTTTCCGGGCCTCATAGATTGCTTCTTTTTCTGTTTTAGAAGTATCAGTTCCTTGTGCATGGGCCAGTACACCGGAAAGAAAAGAAGGATTGCTATCCTCCTTGCGCGCTTGTTCCACTCGCAACAGGCTATCTGCCTCTACCTGCTGTTTTACATAATCCTGCAACCAATGCTGTTGGTACCTGGGTACAGCGCCTTTATCCGCTTTAAAGGATTGAAGTGCGGTTGCAAAAGCAAGGCTGTCACTCTGTAACAAAATTTCTTGCTGTTCTTTGTGGTGCAGCCCCGTTTGATAGGTGCCATAAGGCTTGGCCTTGAGCCCGGTAGCACTATCTGCCGACCGGGGAAAACCTGAGCGATAATTGATGGTCTCCGCCATATCCTGGCGTATACTTAATCCGGTATTATCGGCCAGGTCATTCGTTATACTTTTTAGTGTATATCTCTTGGGATTAAAACTGATGATATCGCTGCGTCCCTGGGTATAAGCGGCCATCAGCCAGGTGGTTTCATCTAATACTTTAAAATCGCGTACTCCTTGTATGAGCTGTGGCAACTCGGTACTATGGAGCAGGTGACCAGCAGTGTTATAGGCCTTCACCGTATGCACCCCGTTTTTAAGGTTAAGCAGGTAGATTTTATCCCGGTATACTTCCACCAGCGGATAATCCACTTTTATGGCTTCCAGCCATAATGGTACCCCGAAAGTGCCAAGGAGCTTAGGGTCTTTCTGCTGATTCAGGTAAATCATTTTCCGGTTGCTGCGCACCCGGCTCCATAGCGCAGCACGATTGCCGGAGGCTGGGAAAAGGGTATCGGTCGAATTAATCGTTACAGCTTTTAAGGTATCAGGAGCTGTGGTAAAATGGGTATCTGCTAAGCCATAAATATGTTTCAGGTATGCGGTATAAACGATCATCAGCTCTTCCCAGTTCCTTTTGGTGACCAGGCGCATTGCTGTTGCAAACGACTTCCTTTGCTTTAGTTGAAATAACACCTGCTTCAAGGCATCTTTACGGTAGTGCCGGGTCAAAAAATAGCAGAAACCACGGCCCAGCAGTAGCTGCTGCTCTGTTGTTGCATCTTTTACCAGGGTGGCCATATCAGGTGCAGCGTTGTGTTGTAGCAAGGCATATAAGCTGTCGTTATCCGCCAGGCTAAATCCTTCCACCAGGTAATGAACCAGGCCTTCCCGGAACCATTCCTGCTCCGGACTGCTGCTCGCGGGCATATTGAGGAGCCCGGCCCGGCTAATGTTTTGTTCCCATAATTGTCGCGCCAGGGCAAGGCCCAGATCCCGGTCATAAGCGGCATAACTCCCTTTGAAAGCAACCAGCACCCGGTTGCCGGCATCAAAACTGATGGTCGGGTAACTGTACTTCCGGGGATCATGGCTGCCAATATTGGTTTCAAAAAATTTATAAAGAGAGGGATAAATAATAATATTGTTCAGGCCCCTGGATTTTAGCCCGCTTTCCTTTTCCAGGCGCTTCAGCAGCGGCTGATAGTTTTCCAGGACATACCGGCAAAGACTATCGGAAGCAGTGGCAAAATAGAAATGCGCAAAACTGGTACTATACCTTTGCCAGCGCAGCTCGGGTTTGGATTGTATGCGGTTACCGGGGCTTAATGCCGTAGCATTATACTGGCCAAAAGAATGGGTGAAGGATAAACAAAAGAATATTAATGTGGTGTAGATTGATTTTAACAGCATAAGACCGGGTAAAGGCAGGATGACTTGTACGGCAAAGTAATATAATTTTGCTAATATTGTAGGCGATCAATTCTATTCTTGTGTATCTAAAAGGTATTACACCCAATTTTTTACAGCTCATCAGGCAGTGGCCGGGCAAATGCCTGGTAATTATGATGTTATTGGCCGGGTTTACAACCGTTCAGGCACAACCCAAAGAGGTCTGGAAAAACCTGAACGATAAGCAGGAAAAAGCGCTGAAGCAAAAAGAGAAAAAAACAAGACAATTGAAAAGCTGGGTGAAACAGGCCCGGGAATGGGGCCTGGACAATACCTATAAACACGAGTTATCCTTAGGTCTTAACCTGCATACCAATGGCGTAGGAGGGCACCTTCGCTATGCCACGAACAAAAAAGGTACGCAGCAGGACATCTGGCTATTACAGGTACGCTCTCTACAGCATGAAAAAGAGATCAAACAGCAGCGTAAAGGTACCACGTTCCGGGAGCTGGGACCTTTCAAACCTTATCATTTTGGTAAAGTAAACAGCATCCTCAATCTACAGTTGGGATACGGTAAAGAGCAACTCTTATTGCCTTCTATAATCAATGAAAATATTTCTATTTATGGCAGCCTGGTGGGGGGCGCTTCTATAATCCTGCAAAAACCGGTTTACCTGAACCTGATCCATACAGATGCTGCCGGGAATTATTTTGTACAATCTGAAAAGTACAGCACGCAAAATGAAGCGCTGTTTTTAAATAATAGCCGCATCCTGGGTGCAGATAAGTGGGGCAAAGGACTCGGCGAAGCGCGGATCATCCCGGGACTATTCCTGGAGCCGTCTCTTTTTGTACCTGCCAAAAACAAAGCTTTTATACAAAAAATTTATATCGGGGGCAATGTCGCCTGGCATTTAAGATCCGTAGAGATCATGGCCTTACGTAAATCGCTACCCGTACAGGCCTCGTTCTTTGTAGGCATAGGTTTTGGAAAAAGATGGAAGTAAGGAGATAGGGGAAGCCCGGAAAATAAATTTATTTAAATTATCTTCGCAAAAGCAGGCTTAAGTGCAAAAGCAATAACCCGGCTTTTAATAACCTATTGTAACAGTTAAAATTAATTATAATGATCAAAAGAATCTTATTATTTGCAGCTATTGCTACCTTATTAGGGTCTTGTGGTAGTGAAAACGCTGAAAAAGATGCGGAAGCGGCGGTAGCTACTACACAGAATGCGGCAACTGCTAATACCGATACCCCTAACAATGCATTATCTCAGGCAGTCCAGGCCAAAGACGGAGCAATCGCCCCTCAAAGTGAAGCGGCTGCTCCTGCAAATAAGCCTGCAGGTAATGTAAAACTCAACCCGGCACACGGACAACCGGGACATAGCTGCAGCGTTCCTGTAGGTGCACCATTGACAGCAGCAGCTACTGCTCCTGCTGCCGCACCTCAACCCACGCAGATGGCTCCCGTATCCCCGGCAGCTGCGCCCCAGGGACAGCAACTGCTGCCGAATGGCCAGGTGAACCCGCCACACGGTCAGCCCGGTCACGTATGTATGTAATTTAAAAAGAGTAAAGGTGAGAAGTGAATAGTGAAAAGAGAATAGGAAATAATGAATAGTAAAAAGGCTGAATGCTTTATCACATTTTGACAATTCAATGTGAGAAGCATTCAGCCTTTTTGTTGTACTAAGTTTTGTTGGATGGAGCTATGGTACTTCCCATTGTGCAGGTTCAGGAAATAATCTGCACTTTTTTTAGAAATTCACATCGACCATTACGGTCTTTCCATCTGCTTTTTTGACTTTATAATAAGCGCGTTCCCCGGTTTTGAACTTCTCAAGGGTCATTAAATAGCTCTTCGCATTAAAAATAGGGAAACTGCCAATCTGCAACAATACATCTCCGCTCTGGAAGCCCAGCTGTGCCCCCTTACTGTTGCTGGCCACCGATTGGATCACGGCGCCGCCTTCCCGCTTATCCAGCTCATTGATGCCGATCCCCAGGAAGTCAGTAATGATATTTGAAGCACCGGTATAAGGAGTTTCAACAGGTAGTTTTGCTGTAGTTACAGTGGTATTGGTGCGCGGTTTGCCGGCTGCCGCCTGGTTATTTTTAAGGTTATTTTTTGCCTGCGTCAGTCTTTCGGCACTGGAAGGTCCTTTGGGAGTAGTTGTTTTTGGAACTTTAGCTACCGGTGGCGGTGCTGGCGTTTTGCGGATGACCAGGTCCTCATCATTTACTTCGATATTATTTTTAGCGAAATAGATGCTGCCCTGGTTGACTTTGCTCATCACCGCAACTACAAATCTCAGGGTTTGTGCCATACCATTAAAATTGACCGAAGAAATATTGTCTTCCCATCCTGTTTTTACCGGGTAACCCGTAGAAAAAGACAGGGTAGGGATTTCACTTTCTATAAAGGCATTGAAGGAAGCATTATAAGGGTATTTGGTACCGACTCTTGGCGTATAGCCTTCAGATACTTCTTTGATGGCCGTACGGAAACGGGTTGAACTGGCAATGCCATTAATGAAAATTTCATTGTTGGCATTCAGCTTCCCAATAGCATTAAGGTCTACCACGTAAGCGATCTTCGATTTCATCTCCGGGATGTTTAAGAAGGACTTCACACCTAGTTGACCTTTGGCGCTGCCGGAGAATGCTGCAAACGCATAATTATAGTTTTTGAATTCAGGTGCCTTAAGGATATGAGTGAGCTGTAACAGGGCCGCTACACCACTTGCCGTGGCATTAGCGCCTGGGTTATTTTCGTTGTCAAAAAGGACCTGGTCATAATCCGCCATGACGACCACCGTCTTTTCCGCTTTATTGTCAATCAGTCCAACTATATTATAGCCTTCTTCATAAGTTGTTTTATAACGTTGCACCGTATTGACCGGGATAACACTATAAATATTTTTAAAATTGTCCGCCCAGGCTTTTTTAGCGATCAGCCAGACCGGGATCCGGATGTCCGGGTCAATATCTACTCCTTTGAATTCAAAGTCTTTCAGGTCCAGGGTACTATTGCTGCGCTCATCATAGAAATAGATCGCATTGGCACCACGTTCCTGGGCGTTTAAGATCGTTGGTTTAAGGATACGGGCTATATTGTTTTCCGTAATGTTGTCATTAGGCAAGGGCAGGGTCCAGGGAGCATGAGCTTCATTTACTTTTGGAATAAGGTAAGCGGTATTATCTTCCACGGGCGCAAACGGCATAGGAAGCACATCTTTATTGAGGTGCAATGCTTTACCTTCTGTATAGAATTTAGACTCTACAGAAAGCTGGCGGCCTACCGGGAATTTAAAGCTGCTGCGATAGCCTACCGTTCCATAACGGATAAGACCTAGCTGCTGCATTCTTTTTTCCAGGTGACCCGACAGGTTTTTATAGCCTGTCGTACCCATCAGCCGGTTATTATAACGGGCCTGTACCAGTTCCTGCAGATCGGTCCTGAAGTTCTGGATCAATACTTCATTTGCAGGAATAGGGCCGCTGTTGGAGGTCCCTAAAAGATTCTTTAGAATTTGAGTCTGGCCCTTGAAACCAAAAAAAGGTGATATAAATAATAATAAAGCAATTTTTTGTTTCATGTGATATTACAAGTCAAATGCGGTCTGAAAGTTTCTATTTAGAGCAAATCTATACTGTATTGATCTGCTTTTCAAATTATAAACGTTAAAAACGCTGTTGAATAGTTGCTCAACAGCGTTTTTAACATTTAGTATCAGTGTATTGTATTAACTGTTCTTTTTCTTTTTGAGTTTTTTCAAATCCACCTTGCTTTCATTGCCATGAAGGAGGCGGTTAATATTTTTATGATGGGTAAGGATCACCAGCAGTGCGGTGGATATGGCAAATAAGGTATAAGCCGTTTCCTGCCCTTTAAAAATGAATAATAATAATACCGGGAAAGCAACACCCGCAGTAATGGAACTTAAGGACACATAACGGGTCAGTAAAAGCATAATAAGGAAAACGGCTACCAGGCATAAAGCCACGATCCATTGAATCCCGAGGATCATACCAAATAAGGTAGCGATACCTTTGCCGCCTTTAAAGCCGGCAAATAAGGGGAAAATATGGCCGATTACGGCCAAAAGGCCTAAGGCAACCTGTAAATTGGTGAAGGCATCGTTAGTGTCATTAATGGCATACACAGAAAGGTAGGCCAGCTTAACAGCGATAAAGCCTTTCAGCATATCTATGATCATTACAGCGATACCCGCTTTCTTGCCAAGGATTCTAAAGGTATTGGTAGCTCCGGCATTGCCGCTTCCGTGTTCCCTGATGTCCAGTCCAAAATATTTCTGACTCACCCAAACTGCAGTAGGAATAGACCCGATCAAATATGCAAATGCCAATAGGAATACTTCGTTCATCATTAAACTCTACGATAAAATTCGACCAAAAGTAATGAAATAATTCTAAAAACCCTGTAAATGTTAACTTAATGTTTCTGGCTTAACGCCTAATTGAGTGAAGGTCGACTGTTTTTTAAGAAAATATTTAACAATCACACTTTTAGGAAATACACCTGAAATGATATGGCCTTGTTTTATGCCGGCTCTTGCAGATTTACGCTGTCTGAGCCAGTAAGGCAATGTAGCATAAAGGCTGAAATGCGCTTTAAGTACGGCCAGGATATTTTTGAAATTGCCTTTCATTAAAAAAGGCAGGCAGGAGACACCGTCTAAAACCAGGCGCCAGGGAATCAGCCACGATAGTTTTCCGGCATTTTCGTTTTTTATTAAAATAGCGAGATTGTTCCGGTAGTTATAGAAAGTTTTTTGAGGGCTGCCATAAGAGATAACACTTCCCCCAACATGAAAGACGGTTGAGTTACCGATGGCACCGATCGTATAGCCTTTGTTTTGCAAACGCCAGCAAAGATCGATCTCTTCCATATGGGCAAAAAGCGCAGTGTCTAAACCACCGGCTGCCACATAAGCATCGGCACGCACCATAAAACAACCACCGGAGGCCCAGAAGACTTTCACGTTATCGTCATACTGGCCGGAGTCTTTTTCTAAACGGTCAAAAACGCGGCCCCTGCAGAACATATAGCCCCATTTGTCCATATAACCGCCGGCTGCGCCTGCGTATTCAAATAATTCCGGTTCTTTCCAGTAACGTACTTTAGGTTGTACCGCTCCCAGGCTAGGATCTTTTTCCATAGCAGCCAGCAGCGGCGGAAACCAATTTTCAGTTACCTGGAAGTCGGCACTTAAAAGCACAAAGTATTTGGCCTGTACCTGCTCCAGGGCGGCAGCGTAACCACCGGCAAAGCCCAGGTTTTTCTTTAAACGAATCAGCTTCACCGAAGGAAAATGCGCCTGAATATAATCAGCCGTATTGTCCGGTGAAGCATGATCTACAAGTACTACATCATAACCTGATGCAGCCTGCTCAATTATTTTAGGTAAGAACAGCTTGTGCCATTCCAGACTATTGTAACTTAAGATTACAACAGCGGTCAGCGTATTACAAACTATCACTTAAAAACTACTTATACTTAGGTTCGTACAAAGAGCTTTCATTTACCGGGACCTTTTCTTTTTGATCTACAAACTTATGATGATAAAGATTGTAGCATCCGGACCAGGCAAAAATGAAAATACCAAAAAAGCCTAAAAGAAAGAAGAATCTGGAAGAACGGGGTTTGCTTAATTTAATATCCAGCTCGTTATTCAGTTCTTTCATCTCTAAATTTTCGTTGTGTGCCATCTCTTGATTGTTAAAGCAAATTTAATTGCTTGCAAATTTAATAGAATTTGCCGCAACCTGCAAAGCTTTCTCCGTAATTATTTTACAGTAGATTGATAAAGGCAGTCATACCATTAGTAATCTCCACACGGTTATCACTGCGATTGGCTTTTGTTATTTTCTCAAACAAGTCGGTCATCTTCCTGAATTTCTCCACCTGAACCGGGTCATCGTTGGTCGCTACCAGTTGTGTTTTCTGATAATTGATTGTTTTGCGCATTAAAGCATTAAAACGATCATAAGAAGCTGCGCCTTCCTTAGTGGTTTTAGTGTTGTTGTAAGCTTTTTGAGCCGCTACGAAATCGCTTTTAGGAACATTCTGAACTGCGGATTCCTGGGTCTGTGCTATCGCAACATGTGGTAAAACCGCTGCAGTTCCAGAAAGCATTAGGACTGCTACTAAAGATTTAATCATATACATATTGAACGGGTTTTTAAAAATCAAATATACCTTATTTTATTATTATAATCCTCAACAGAGGGTTAATTGTTTCCTGTTATAATGCCTGCCGGTACCGCTCAAACAAGCTAATTGCCTCGGCTGCAGCTTTTACATCATGTACCCTTAGCATATGTGCGCCATTGTTCAGGGCCAGCATATGTAAAGCCGTCGTACCATTGAGTGCCTCTTCCGCCTCTGATTCTAATACCTTATAGATCATAGACTTCCTGGATAAGCCCGCTAATACCGGTAAATCGAGTATCGCAAAGCTATTCAGGTGCTTAAGCAGGCTGTAATTCTGATCCACCGTTTTCCCGAACCCGAATCCCGGGTCCAGCATGAGGTCGTAGATACCATGCTGCCGGGCCAGCTGTACTCGCTGGTTCAGAAAATCAAAGACCTCCGTAACAATAGCTTCATAAACCGGGTTTTGTTGCATCGTTTCCGGGGTGCCTTTCATATGCATCATTATATAAGACACCTTTAAATCGGAAACGGTTTGAAACATTTTTTCATCCATTAAACCGGCACTGATGTCGTTTACGATATGGGCACCGGCTTCAACCGCAGCTTTTGCTACAGGAGCATGAAAAGTATCCACAGAAAGGTATGCTTCAGGAAAGCGTTTGACAATAGCTTCAATGGCAGGAACCACTCTTTGTATTTCTGTATCCGGGCCGGTTAAAGGGGCGCCGGGCCTGCTGCTTTGCCCTCCAAGATCTAATACATGGGCCCCTTCTTCAAGCATCTTCCCCGCCAGGAATAGGGCGCCTTCCACACTATTGTTAATACCTTTGGTATAGAAAGAGTCCGGCGTCAGGTTCACGATGCCCATAATTTTAGGCGTGTCGAAATGTAACAGCTTGCCGGCAAGGTTCAAAGATGGAATCATAACTCAAATTTGATGTTTTTTTCTGAAATTATTAAGCCTATTTTAAACCTGTTTAACAAATCGAAGTCTGAGCTATATTGAATGACCTGAAAACGTTTTAAAGATGAAAAAGCTAATTTACACTTCGATTGTTTTATGCCTGTTGCTGGCGCTGAGCAGCTGTACCAAGTACTCTTTTCAACCCATGCACCGCAAAGTAGTAGGTACCTGGAGCTTTGAAAAAGTAAAGCATCGCCCTGGTTTTTTGAAAGGCAGCATGGATGTGACCAAAAACTTTTCAAATTGGGAGTTCACTTTCCTGGATAATGGAACGGCCGAGGCTTATAATATAACCAACCGGGAAACTAAAGCCGGCAGCTGGCAAATGGAAGAATATATTGATACTTATTATGATGAGGATGGTACCAGTACTTCTACTTCACAATACGTACTCCGTTTTTACTTTAGAGACAGCCGTGGCAGGGAAGAGGCTTATATATGGAACATAGGCTCTATTACCGCCAATCGTTTGAGAGCCAGCGAATCTATGGGTAATGAAACCTATACTTACGTAATGGCAAGAAAATAAGGAGGAAAGCAAGTGTATAAAAAAGACCAGGTGTTTACAACATCTGGTCTTTTTTTCCGGCGAGTAAATAGAGGGCTGCCATACGAACGGCCACACCATTTTCAACCTGGTCAAGAATGATCGCGTTCTTGCTGTCAGCTACATCAGAGCTCAGCTCAACCCCGCGGTTGATGGGCCCCGGGTGCATGATCACGATTTCTTTATCAATGCTTTGTAATAAATTTTTATTGACCCCATAATACATGGCATATTCCCGCAGGGAGGAGAACAGAGGCTTGCTCTGGCGTTCCAGCTGGATCCGTAAAACATTGGCCACATCACACCATTTCAGCGCCTCCTTTATATCATACATTACACCAACCCCCAGGCTTTCAATATGTTTAGGGATCAGGGTAGGCGGTCCGCAGACAACAACCTCCGCGCCCATTTTGGTGAGGCAGTAAATATTACTCAGGGCTACCCGGCTGTGCATGATATCGCCGATGAGGGCTATTTTTTTACCTTTCAGGCCACCTGTTTTTTCCTGGATGGAAAAACTGTCCAACAAGGCCTGGGTGGGGTGCTCATTAATACCGTCCCCGGCATTGATAATGCTTGCGTTAATGTGTTGCGCCAGGAAGTGTGGGGCCCCGCTGGCAGAGTGGCGCATGACCACCATATCCACTTTCATGGACAAAATGTTTTTCGCGGTATCAATCAGCGTTTCACCTTTGGATACCGAGCTGCTTGAGGCGGCGAAATTTATCGTATCGGCACTTAACCTTTTCTCCGCGAGTTCAAAGGAAATACGCGTACGGGTTGAGTTTTCGAAAAACAGGTTCACTACTGAAGTGTCTCTAAGGGTAGGTACCTTTTTTATCGGTCTTTGTAATACTTCTTTAAATTGAGCTGCCGTTTTCAGGATCAGTTCAATGTCGGCGGGAAGTAAATCTTTAATCCCTAAAAGATGCTTTACAGATAGTGACATATGTATATTTTCAGCGCTTTTTTAATGTTATAATAAGATTACTTCATCCTTACCGTCCCGTTCTTTCCACAGGACTTTAACCTTCTGGTTGTCGATGACGTCAACGGCCATACCTACATAATCGGGTTGGATAGGTACCTCCCGGTTAAACCTGCGGTCGATGAGTACCAGCAGCTCCACATGAGCAGGACGACCATAGTCCAGTAAAGCATCCAGGCCGGAGCGGATGCTGCGACCGGTATAGAGCACATCGTCTACCAAAATGACATGCTTGCCTTCAATATTGAAATCTAATTGCGTTTCCGAAACCTGGAGTAATTGGCCTTTTTCATTGAAATCGTCCCGGTAAAAAGTGATATCCAGTTTCCCGTATTCAATTTTTGTATCCGGTAAGAAGGACTGTACTTTTTGATGAATACGATCTGAGAGATAGATACCCCGCGGTTGTAGCCCAATGATGACGGTATTTTCAAAATTCAAATGATTTTCCACCAACTGGTAGGCCAGCCGGGTAAGGGTGATGTCCAGTTCTTTTTGAATAAAAAGCGGTTTCATTTTTAGTATACGTTTAAGGTGCTAACCTGGATTTTTGCCAATGCAGGTCCTCTTTTTCAAATAAGATCCGGTCGTGGAGCCTGCTGCTTCTTCCCTGCCAGAATTCTATAGATGCCGGTGTTAAGGCATAACCGCCCCAGTGTTCCGGCCTGCTAATGTTTTCAGCCTGGGATAATGCTTCGACCTTTTGTTCCAGAATTGTCCTGGAGGCAATTTTACTGCTTTGGGCGGAAGCAAGGGCGCCGATCTGGCTGCTTAAAGGCCGGGAGTAAAAGTATTCATCTGATAACTCAGGGCTTACTTTGGTAATGATACCTTCAACGCGTACCTGCCGCTGCAGTTCGGGCCAGAAGAATAGCAAGGCCGCATGTGGGTTAGCCGCTAATTCTATACCTTTATTACTATTGTAATTAGTATAGAAAACGAACTGACCGTTTTCCAGCCCTTTGAGGAGTACGATCCGGGCATGGGGCCGGGACTGTTCATCAACAGTGGCTAAAGTCATCGCGTTTACCTCTGTGCAATCCGCATGCGCTGCCTCCTTAAACCATTTGGCAAAAAAAAGGACAGGGTCATTGCCGGTTTCCTGCTCGTTTAATGAGGAAAGGCTATAATCCTGTCTTATTGCAGCAATATTTTTGGAAAAACTATCCATTTCTATTTCGCCAGCTCGAATTTTTTGGAAATTATTTCAGATCGGAAGTGTCCAGATACTTGTACATTACCCAAATCAGCAAAATAACCCCAAAAATGGTCAGGCCATAAGCTGAATAATATCCTATTGTATCGCCGATCTTGTAGAAAGAATTAAGTAGTACAGATTGCATTGTTATGTGATTTATGTGACTGCAAATTTAGCTATTAATTTTTATATAAAAAAGGTATAAGTAAATACTATATACTTATACCTTTTGCGCTTGTTTAGAAGCTAGTTATTTTACTTGAGGTGGGTGTCCATAGCGTGGTAAACCCGCTTGTCAGTACCGCTTGTCGCATTATGTACAAACGCTACAATATGTACATTGTCCAGGTTCCAGTTCTTATGGCGGAACTCGTTTCCTTCACTTAAGTCCATCTTGAAAGTGTAATTGGTTTCATACACCCGGCCAGGTACTTTTGTCGGTATAGTGTCCAGGATTGGCGTTCCGTTGACCGGTGTGATGGCCTGGCGGAATACATGCCGGTAAGTATAATTTTCAATGAGCGGTACGATCTGGTTATCTACAATACTGTCTTCAATCAGCAGGATCGTCAGGTATTGAGGCTCTGAAACGTTTTCGGTATAGGCCAGCTTCACTTTAATATTATAGGCATCCCGCTGCTGGTCATACTCACTGCTTAAGTGAATATTAACCGGTGTATTCGGGTGGTTGGCTTTCGCGGTATTCAATTTGCTCTCCCATTCTGTCCGCGGACCTACAAGCGGGTTGGTACCGTTAAACAGGTTTAAGCGGTCAATAGAAGCCTGTGGTTTCGACATATCGCCCCCATAAACCAGGTCCATCATCCTCTTGGCCTGTTCAGAGCTCAGGTCTTGCTTGCTGCCCTTGGTATAGTCGGGCTCGGTAAAGCTGGCGGCATGGATCGTAACAATTTGCAGCCTGCCTTTATTGGCGGGCATCGCACTCAATTCTTCCAGTTTAGCGGCACCCTGAGGGCAGTTGACACAGCGTACTCCTGAAAATTCTTCAATATAGTAATGCTTGTCCTGGGCTGTTTCCACAGTTGCTACATAGGTAGTATCTGACTTCTTTCCTTCACCGAAATCTACGCCTACTGGTTGCTCTTTACAAGAGAATAAAAACAGGGAAGCCAGGCCTACACAAGAAAGGCCAGTGATAATTTTTGTCATTTTTATATTACTGGTTGTTTGAATATAG
>Ga0256900_1000438_pt1 | contig 13556 bp, 13 predicted proteins | sample MC6MC0688MT_FD_190190 | JGI IMG/M metagenome (GOLD analysis project Ga0256900, IMG submission 190190) | Metatranscriptome of enriched soil aggregate microbial communities from Iowa State University, Ames, United States - MC6-MC0688-MT... | ecosystem: Environmental > Terrestrial > Soil >... | reverse complement strand
GTAAAATCAAAATTAACCCTGGTAAGCTTCTTTCAATTCTTTGTCTGGGGCGCATGGCTGACCACCTTAGGTTCTTACGGATTCGGGTTTAAAAAATGGACCGGTGAGGAGTTCGGCATCGTATTCTCGACAATGGGTATCGCCGCTATTTTCATGCCTACTTTAATGGGTATCGTAGCCGATAAATGGATCAATGCAGAACGTTTGTATGGCGTATTACATATCTTATACGGTATCTCTTTGCTGTTCCTGCCTTATATTGATGATCCAACCATCTTCTTTTGGGTGCTGTTGATAGGTATGTGCTTCTATATGCCTACCCTGGCCCTGAGTAATGCCTTATCCTATGCGGTATTGAAAAAAGATGGCCTGGACATTGTAAAGATCTTTCCCAGGATACGGGTATGGGGTACCGTAGGCTTTATTTGCGCCATGTGGATCACGAACTTGTTCAGCGATCCTAAATCACCCTGGGCTTTCGGTCATGAAGCGGGCTCCGCACTATCCCAACTTACCGGGCAAGCTATTAATTCCAACCAGTTTTACATAGCAGCGGTTGTCGCGATCTTATTAGGCTTGTTTGCTTTTAGCTTACCGCCTACACCGCCACAAAATGTAACGACGGAAAAGAAATCCATTGCCCAGGTCCTAGGCCTGGACGCCTTTAAGCTTTTTAAGCATTACCAGTTTGCTTTATTCCTGGTCTTCTCTTTATTCCTGGGTGCCGCATTACAACTGACCAATATGTACGGCGACACCTATATTAAAGACTTTGAATACCTGCCACAGTATGCGGATTCTGCTGTAGTAAGATATTCTACCATTATTGTTTCCATTTCCCAGGTTTCAGAAACCCTGTTTATTCTTACAATACCTTTCTTTTTAAGAAAGTTCGGGATTAAAACCGTGATCCTGATGAGTATGGTCGCCTGGGTATTAAGATTTGGTTTGTTCTCTTTCGGTGATCCGAGTACCGGATTATGGATGATCATCCTGTCCAATATCGTGTATGGCATGGCCTTTGACTTCTTTAATGTTTCCGGTTCGCTTTTTGTAGAAAGCAGTACCGATGCCAAGATCCGCTCTTCTGCACAAGGCTTGTTTATGATGATGACGAACGGCTTTGGGGCTATCCTGGGCAGTTATGGTTCAGGAATAATTATTGATAAATACTTCATCCTCGAAAATGGCACTAAGGACTGGCCCGGCATCTGGCTTTGCTTTGCGATCTATGCTTTGGTAGTGACGGCCTTGTTCGCTGTGCTGTTCCGGTACAAACATGATCCTAATAAAATTTCCGGTCTTAATTTAGGCCATTGATAAAAGCTTACTCACCCATCCGGCACGATTATCCGAACTGAAAGTTTTGATAATCGTGCTTTTTTCATGAAAAAAGCTCCGGCACTTTGGATATGGCCTCACCTTTCTTTAATTTTGTCCCGGTTTGAAGCGCATCATTGTCATATTATTACTGATAGGATTTTTTCTACAGTCCACCCGTCAATTGTGGATTGTGGGTAGCTTCATTGCCAACAGGGATTATATTGCCCGAACATCCTGTGAGAATAAGGCCAAGCCTGCCTCCGGCTGTAATGGTGCCTGCCAGCTTAAAAAGAAAATAAAACAGGACCAGGAGCAACAGGAGAAAAAAGGTCCGGATGCCAAGCAAAAAGAAGTCAACCTGTTCTTCGCAGGCAATTTTATCAAAGTATATAATAATACAACCGTATTCACTCCTGAACTGCTGAGGAGCTACCCGCTTCGGGACAGCACACCCGTTTATTCCGGCTATTCCCGGTCTGTCTTTCATCCCCCTGCTGCTTTAGTTTAAATCTATTTCTAATTTATTTAAACTAATTTATCATGTGTATCAAAGCAGCGGTTTTACCTGCTTTTACACTGAAAGGTTTTGATACAAAAAATATTGGCATGATGGTATCGCCTATAGGGCGTACAGCAGGAGCATTGAGTGAGCTTGAAGGAGCGCACCGGCAACTGTATTATAGCATCATATTCTGTAGCAATGGTACGATCAACGTATCTGTAGACAAACTGCAGCTGGCGCTTAACGCCAATAATGCCATATGTATCGGTTCCGGAAGTGTAAGCAGTATGAGCTTGTCCGCGCAAGCTACCGGTTGGATGATCCAGTTCTCCACCGAATTTATTTCATTGCCTTTTGCCGAAAAGTTCGGCCAGGCTTATAGTTGCTTCGCTCAAAACAGTTATTGCCTGCATGCTTTGAGCAAACAGGAAGCGGTCAACTGGCAATTTTACTTTCACCAGATGCAACGCGAGTACCAGGACAATGGCCATCAAGGCATCAATGTGCTCCGTTCTTATCTCAACATCCTGCTGGAAATGATCAACCGGGATGTAGCGGAAACGAAAACGGTGCGGAAGATCACGGAAAAAGACCGGAAACTTAGCGCTTTTGAGCAATTAGTAGAAGAGAAATTTTCGAGCCTGAAGTTGCCCTCGCAATATGCTGCAGAGCTATTTATCAGTGTCAATTACCTGAACCGCATCTGCCAGGAAACCAAAGGCATTAGCTCGGGTGAGATCATCCGGCGGCGGATCGCTTTAGAGGCAGGAAGATTATTAAGCCATACCGGCAAAACCGTTTCCGAGGTTGCTCATGAGCTGGGCTTTGAGCGATTGTCCTATTTTGTCACTTTTTTCAAAAAACATACCGGTTTAAGCCCGGAACAGTACCGCAAACAGAACCCTTAACTTCTTTTTAAGTAAATGCGGTTTAATTTTACCCGATTCAAAATACGCCATTATGCAATCCGTACGCAAAGATTATTTACTCGTTTTATCCGCTACTGCCCTGGCCTGTGTCATAGCGCTGATCATGTTGAATGCCAATAACATTCTTAATAATGGCTTGATCTGGCAGGCTTCATTATTCGCTGCCGGGACTTTTGTATTATTTTCGATCGTGAAAATGTACCAGTTAAGCCAAAAAGTAAGCGAGCAACTGAAGCTTAAAAGAGCCAATAACCATTAGTTTATTATCTTTAGCGTGTTAAAATAAGCCTCGGCGTCTGCTAAGGCTTATAGTGCTTTCTATAAATTAATCGTTTACATGAATCCAAACTTTATATTCCGGCTGGCGACGCTTTTATTTTTTCTGATCCTATGCCGCTTACCATTAGCCATAGCACAGCAGGTCACTGAGTCTATTGACCCGGTTTGTAAAATGAAGGTAAGTGATGAACGGTTTACCTACACTTACAAAGATAAAATTTACTATTTCTGTTCTCAAAACTGTAAGCAATCGTTTGTGGCTGCACCGGAAACCTATTTATCCGGGCAAACGACGGCTTGCTTGCCGGCCATGCCGGATTATGCCGACAGTGTCAATACCGGCCTTATTAAGCAGGATAACATTAAAGGTAGTCCCAGGAGAGCCGTCTGTCAATCTTTCGGCGAAGATTATATGAAAATTGACTATGGTGCGCCGGGCGTTAAAGACCGGGTGATCTGGGGCGGCCTGGTTGCTTATGATAAAGTCTGGGCAGGCGGGGCGCATAACGCAACAAAACTCAGCTTGATGGGCAATGCCGTATTGGGCAACAAACAGGAATTACTAGGTGGTGAATATGCCTTATTTTTTATTCCCGGTAAAGACAGCTGGACGGTGATTCTGAATGAAAATTTCAACCAGCATTTAGCCGACGACTATGACGATAGAAAAGACGTTTTACGGATCAAGGTAAAGCCTAAAAAAATGAAACAAGCGGTTCAAAGATTAACTTACGACATTAGTTTAAATCCAAAGAACAGCCGGGAAGGCACACTGAGTCTTCGCTGGGAAAAATTATCCATAGAGGTGCCTTTCAAAATGATGGATTAAATCAGATTTGTCAAATATGCCCCACATTGATACTAATATCCAAGTCATTCCATAATATAGTCCTTTTATAAGATTTTTTAAAAATCACTTAACATTTTTTATTTTTTTAAAAGTAACTATTTGTATACCTTTGTGACGATAAACGTTACAATTGCTGCAGCATTAAAGAAGATACATAAATAAGAAGAAAATGAGATACTACCTGATGATTTTAGAAAACATGAAAAATTTTATAGATGAAATCAAACGAACTTCATCGATTAATCAAGAAATCCAAAGTATGGATTGAAATAAGGCACAATGATCACGTAATTTATAAACATATAATTACGGGAAAAGTTTATCCAGTCCCCATTCATGGGTCTAAAGAAGTTGGAACTGGCATATTATGTAAAATAATGAAAGAAATGGAATTGTAGATATGTGGGAGAATACTTCCCACATATCTCACAAATTAAACAAGTATTAATGCAATTAAATTGTATTAAATGCAAACTGTAGAAATAATAATAGAGCGCTCCGATGATATGTTTTGTGCATATGCAGATAATGTGAGTGGAATTTATGGATTTGGTGATACTGTAAAAGAAGCCAAAGAATCCGTTATGAAATCAATTCAAATTTTCAAGAAAGAAAATATTAAAAAAAATATCCCGGCTATTTTAAAGAAAGACTTTACTATTGAGTATAAATTCGACATTCAGAGCCTATTAAATTATTACAAGGATATTTTCAAAGCAACTTCTTTGGAAAAATTAACAGGAATAAACCAAAAACAAATCTTGCATTATTCTTCTGGGTTAAAAAAGCCTAGGAAAGAGCAAAAAGAAAAAATAATTAATGCCTTACATGCTTTAGGCGAAGAATTACTTTCACTAAAAGTATAGCATTAATTTATTATTAAAACATAAAAGACAGGTGTAGCATAGCCCTGTTACCGGCTTTCACCGCACCTTCACCAAGATACTGATCAACTACCGGTTGCCAGTTCCCGCCAATAGAAAACTTCTCAAAACTCAATTCCGCGCCTACCGTTGCGAACATTAAGCGGCCACCGGTTGCTCTTACTGCTATACTGCCATCCATATCTTTTATTGAACGCTCGACATTAAAACCAACATTAGGAGCGATCATAAATTTATTGTCGAAACGAAACTTATGATAAAGCTGTGCGCTACCGCTGAAGCGATTGCCATAGTAGTAATCATACTGGTTAGTGGTATTGATTTTATAACTCGCAGTTGCATTAAAACCCAGGTCCTGCAAGCGGATATCATACATTCCTGTCAGCATGAAATCCCAACTGCCGGTACCTAGCTGGAATAAATTTGTGGTCGCACTAACCGTACTTTTATCTGCAGGATTGTATTTCCCCGTAGGCGCTTTGATACCAACACCTATCCAAAGGTCCTGGACCAACAATTTGGTTTTTTCGCTAGTGCCTGCGATAGTTTTACTTCTTAAGACCCGGTAAAATCCTTGTACCGAAACGTCAGAGAGGCCTGCTTTACTCTCCCTCGCAGTTTCATTCTCTTTTATATTTACCGCAACCGGCGCAGAGGCCATAATACGGTAACGGTCTTTGATGGTCCAACCGCCCCAAAGCTCTGTGGTATAATATTGTTCGTCTGTAGTAAGGTATGTTCTTTCTCCACTGGGATTCAGATGGGTCGTAAGGTTGCTGTTGCGGTACCGCAAGCCTAAGATCTTCGCATTAAATTCCGGTAGAATACCTATATAATAACTCCCGGCCCCGCAGCCGCAGATATCACATGCTTTTGATTCCATTGCTGTTGTGGCCAGCAATGCCGCGGCCAAAATGATACTTATCTTCTTCATAAAATCTATTCTGATAACAACTTATTCTTTATAAAATGTTCATCGTTCAGCGTATTCAGAAAGGCTTTCAGATAAGCTCTTTCCGCATCACTAATACCTATCCCGTAAATATTATTTCCTTTATCCAGGGCCGGGTCAATATTCTGCACGTAGCGCATACCGGTGCTGTATTTGTCCAAAACCGCGTCCAGCGTATAAAAGCGGCCATCGTGCATATAAGGCGCCGAATATTTTAAGTTCCGCAGGCTGGGCACTTTGAATTTATACTTATCGGCTTCATTCAAGGTGATCTCATAGCGGCCCACATCACCGTTAAAACCGATACCGATTCCATTATTTCTAAAAGTAAGATCAGTAAACAACGGTTCTTTATGGCAGGAAGCGCATTTCTGTTTAAAGAGTTCATAGCCTTTCATTTCCTCAGCAGTAAAGCTGGTCTCCTCCCGCATCACGCTATCGTATTTAGATTGGGCGCTGACACACATGACCATAAACTGGGACAAGGCTTTTAATAGCCGGGCACTGGTGATCTCCTCTGATCCGAAGGCCTGGGCAAACAGTTTCGGGTACTCCGGGTGTCCTTTTAGTTTTTGTAATACATTCTCCAGGGTCTCGTCCATTTCTTCAAAAGTGGTGATGGGTACGATCGGTTGCATATCCAGGTCGAATACCCCACCATCCAGGTTAAAGCCGGTATGCCAGGCCAAGTTCATGATCGGCGCTGCATTTCTTTTCCCCAGGCGATCGTCAATACCATGACTGACATCGTGCCCATGATGGGTAAAAGCAGATGCCTGGATATGGCAGGAACCACAGCTTATGGTGTTATTCCGGCTCAGCCGGGGCTCATAAAAGAGTTTTTTACCTAATTCAAACCCTTCTTTAGTTACCGGGTTGGTATCAAAATGATAAGCCGGCTCGGGAAAATTTGCCGGCTTTTGAAACCCGGCAAACGCAGCTACCTTATCTATAATTTCCTTCTTACAGGAGGCCAGGATCAGTACCCCGACCAGCAGGAGAATGACTTGTAGTTTTCTCATACTACTTAATTTAGGAGCTGATTAATTTTCTGTGTGGTCATGGCTAAACATAGCCGCGTAGTTGGCAGCAATTTTTGCACTGAATTCACTGAACATTACGGTTGGATTGGCCGCGATACTCACTGTAGTGCTGCCACTCATTACTTTAGCAATATCAACCATCAGGTGAATATTACTGGTGCGGCCTTTACGCACTTTAGCAACACCCGCTGCGTTCAGGTCAATGCTGATCTCTTTGATATTATTTATTGTGGGTGCACTGTAACCGCCAAAGCCCCCGATATGGTAGCGGAATTTATGCTGACCGCTGCCATCAAGCGGTGCCGCATCAGATAAGCCTTCCATTTTAAAAAAGATATAACCGCTGTTCCAGCCCCAATACATACCATCATCCATGCCACTCGCAGGATCCAGTACACCGGTACGGCGGTCTACATCCATCGTGCTTCTCAGGCTGTCTACGCCTAAAGTAAACACCAGCCGGCTGTAATCCCCTTCAGGTACATTTACCAAAGCACTGCCCGAAGCGACATCACCTTCTTTGATCAGGAAATAGCTGCTGTCTTGCGGCACCACATATTCCGTACCATCGGCCTTATAGACTTTTATATTGCTTACATAATACTGAAGCAGGGAGACCGAATAGTCTTCGCCGGCGGCATTGGTATAGGTCGTACTATTCAGGTAAAGATTAGTTCCGCCAACAATATTGTCAAATTCAACGGAGAGCGGCGCCAGGTCATCCTGATTAAATTCCGGCTCTTTACCTTCTTTTTTACAGGAAGCCAAAAACAACAAACCTGCAATAGCAGCAATCGAAAATTTTCTCATTTCTTCTAAATTTGAAAGCAAAACTATCATGCATAAGCACAGCTTGTATACTTAGGAGTGAATATTGAAACAATCGGATTGAAAAACTAAACTTTCCCGGAATATTTTGCACAAATCAGTAGAAATCAATAAACAAGAGTCTTCAAATGTAAGTTTTCCATTATATCCCCCTAAAAGCGGGATTTTTATTCAAAAGCTTTTCAAAGCCACAAATCGGTTGTAAATTGCGCAGAATATTTTAACAATTAATATAATGAAAAAACTTTTACTAAGCATTGCTGCAGCGGCTTTGTTTTGCGCTCCTTCCCGGGCTGATGAAGGCATGTGGATCCCGATGCTCATTGGGAAAAATATTGAAGATATGAAAGCCAAAGGTTTTCGTTTAAGTGCCGAAGACGTATATAGTGTCAACAACGCCAGCCTTAAAGACGCGATCGTTCACTTTGGCGGCGGCTGTACCGGGGAAATGATCTCTGCAAATGGCTTGCTGATCACCAACCACCACTGTGGTTATGGTAACATTGCTGATGTAAGTACCGTAGAAAAAAACTACCTGGAAGACGGTTTCTGGGCAAAGTCTATCGAACAAGAGATTCCAGCTCCGGGCCTGACGGTGAAATTCCTGGTGAATATGGAAGATGTTACAGAAAAAGTAATGTCTGCTCAAAAGAAAAAGAAAAAAACCGACAAGATTCTGCAGGAGTTAATTGAAGATGCTAATAAAGGCGGTCAATATGCTTCACAGATCTCTACTTATTTCGGCGGCAATCAATATATCTTACTGACTTATGAAGTATTCACAGACGTACGCCTGGTAGGTACCCCACCAAAGTCTTTAGGTAAATATGGTGGTGATACGGATAACTGGATGTGGCCACGCCATACTGCCGATTTCTCTATGTTCCGCGTGTATGCCAACAAAGACAATAAACCTGCGAAATTTTCAAAGGCTAACGTTCCTTACAAACCGAAAAAATTCTTACCGGTAAATATCCAGGGGGTAGAAAACCAGGATTACGCCATGATCATGGGTTACCCAGGCCGTACCAACCGTTATGAGACTTCTTATGGCGTAGATATGGCGATCAACGAGGTAAATCCGGCTATCGTAAACTTAAGAGATGCACGCCTGGCTATTATGCGTAAATATATGCGCCAGGACAAAGCGACCAACCTGAAATTAGCCTCTAACTATGCAAGTATCGCTAACTACTGGAAGTACTTCATCGGCCAAACCGAGCAATTGAAGCGCCTGAATGTAGTCAGCGATAAACAAAAGCAGGAAGAAGCATTCACCGCATGGGCACAAAAAAATCAACCTGCGGCTAAAAACATCGTAAGCGAATTTGCTAAAACATATGCTGCTTACCGTCCTTACGCGAAACAAAATATTTATTTAAGCGAAGGTATCGCGGCTCCTGTAGTTACTAAACTGGCAGCAAGAGCGGTAACGATTAAGAAAGCATTAGAAGAAGGTAAAAAAGACGAGGCTATGAAAGCGGCCCAAGGCTTTAAAGCCCTGAAAACTTCTTTGATGGAGAACTATGTAGCTCCTGTTGATGAAGAGATCCTGGCCAAAACAATGGAAATGTATTACAACGATGTACCATCCGGTCAACAACCTCCGATTTACAACGCGGTTATCTTCAAAAAATTCCCGAATGATAAATCCGGTAATGCCTTTGCACAGTACGCCAACTACATGGTAAAAAACACCTTCTTATTGGACGATGTTAAATTCAGCCAGTTTGCGAATGCGCCAAGTTTAGAGGTACTGAACAATGATCCTCTGGTACAATACATGGAAGCGTTCATGGACAACCAGGATGCTAAATTCAAAGAGAAAACAGAAGAGTACAATAAGTCAAAAACAATTCTGGCCAAAGATTACATTGCCGGTTTAATGCAAATGAACCCGGACAAAAACTGGTACCCGGACGCAAACTCTACCATGCGGGTAACCTATGGTAACATCGCCGGCTACGAGCCACAGGATGCGGTAAAATATGACTATTATACCACTATGGAAGGTTTACTGGCTAAGTACAAACCAAACGATTATGAGTTCGATCTGCCAAAAGACTTTTTAACTTTAGCGCATAAAGGGGATTATGGCCAATATGCTAATGCTGATGGTAAATTAGTAACCTGTTTCATTACCAACAATGATATTACCGGTGGTAACAGTGGTAGCCCGATCATCAGTGCTAACGGAGAATTATTAGGTTTAGCCTTTGACGGTAACTGGGAAGCCATGAGCGGCGATATCGCTTTCGACAAACAATACAAAAGAACGATCGCGGTTGATATCCGTTTCGTAATGTGGATCATCGATAAATTAGGTGGTGCGCAAAACCTGATCGACGAAATGCAAGTAGTTAAGTAATCAGATTATATCCAGGAGGCTGTCTCACCCATAAGATTGAGGCAGCCTCTTTTTTATTCTTAAAAAAGTACAATAACATGAAAAGAATAATCCTTGCAGGCTTGGTTATATTGCTGGCAGGCAATATGCAGGCACAAAACAAAAAATTCACCATGCAGGACGCGGTCCTGGGTTTGCGCACCAATCTAGCCATCGAAGGCCTGGGAGCACCCGTATGGATGAACAACCAACACACACTCGTTTACCAGCAAAAAAATGTGCTGTACAAAATCGCTGCGCCAAAGTTTGAAAAAGAAACCTGGATCAGCCTCCCGGGATTGAACCAGGAATTATTTGGCAAAGACAGCTTAAAAGGGCTTCCCGCGATTAATTGGAATAATAGTAAGCCTTACTTCACGGTACAAAATGACCTGTACTTTATTGAGGCTACGAATGATAAAGGATTCACTACAGCTTCACCCGTAACCCTTGAAAAAGGAGCTGCGAACATCAACATTAAAGATAAACTGGTAGCTTATACAGTAGACAATAATCTTTACGCGATCGACGAACAGGGCAACAGGCACCAGATCACCAAAGACCGTAAAGAAAATCATATCATCAATGGTCAAAGCGTACACCGCAACGAATTTGGGATCAGCGGCGGTATCTTTTTATCCCCGGACAAAAACAAGGTGGCTTTCTACCGTATGGATGAGAGCATGGTCGCAGATTACCCGGTAATCGACTGGAACCCGGTACCTGCTCAAAATGAAAACGTAAAATACCCGATGGCCGGACGCAAATCGCATGAGGTAACCCTGGGTGTTTACGATTTAAAAACCAACAAAAAGATATTCCTGCAGACCGGTACCCCTGCCGATCAATACCTGACCTGTGTTACCTGGAGCCCGGATGCAAAGCACATTTATATAGCAATATTGAACCGCGACCAAAATCATATGAAGTTAAACCAGTATGATGCGTTGAGCGGTGCTTTCATCAAAACATTGTTTGAAGAGAAAAGCGAAAAATATGTAGAACCGCAGCATGCGCTGGTTTTCTTACCTAATTCAAATAATGAATTCATCTGGCATAGTGAAAGAAGCGGTTTCCAGCACCTTTACCTGTACAATACCAACGGCAAACTGATCAAACAACTGACTTCTGGTCCGTGGATGGTGAACGCTATAGAAGGCGTTAACGCTTCGGCCAATGAACTGGTCATTTCGGCTTCTAAAGAAAGCGCGAAAGAAAAACATCTGTACACCGTAAACTATAAAAGCGGCAGCCTGAAACGTCTTGATGACGCTGCCGGTGTGCATAATGCAGCAATCAGCGATGATGGTAAATATATCCTGGACGTATATAGTAATGCCACCACGCCAAGAGTGGTGAATATGCTCAACAACAAAGGTAATATCGTCAAACAAATCCTGAAAGCCGAAGACCCTCTGAAAGAGTACCAGAGAGCAAGAGTAGAAGAAGTTACCCTGGCAGCAGAAGATGGTACGCCACTTTTTGGCAAACTAGTCTACCCGACCGATTTCGATCCGAACAAAAAGTACCCGGTTATCTATTATCTATATAACGGTCCTCACGTACAATTAGTGCAAAACACCTACCCTGCCAGTGGCAATTTATGGTATGAATTACTGGCCCAGAAAGGCTATGCGGTATTCACGCTGGATGGTAGAGGCAGCAGCAACAGGGGTGCAGCTTTTGAGCAGGCGATTTTCCGGCAGTTAGGCACTTTAGAGATCAATGATCACCTTAAAGGTGTAGCTTACCTGAAATCCTTACCATTTATTGACGGTAACCGTATGGGCGTTCATGGCTGGAGCTATGGTGGTTTCATGACGACTTCATTAATGTTACGCCAACCGGATGTGTTTAAAGTTGCAGTTGCCGGCGGACCGGTAATCGACTGGAGCATGTACGAGATCATGTATACCGAGCGGTATATGGACAGTCCGCAGGATAATCCAAAAGGATATGCCGATAATAATCTGCTGACCAAAACGAAAAACCTGAAAGGCAAATTATTGATGATCCACGGTGCCCAGGATGATGTAGTGGTATGGCAACACTCTATGAAGTTTGTCAAATCATGCGTGGATAATGGCGTGCAGCTGGATTATTTTGTCTACCCGGGACATGCACATAATGTGGTGGGTAAAGACAGGGTACATTTAATGCAAAAGATCACTGACTATTTTGATCTATATTTGAAATAAAAGCAGTACCGATCTATAAAACAGGGCCGTCCTAAATTTCAGGGCGGCCCTTATATTTCCTGCTTAGCATCAGAGCTTATATTTTTCTGCATAGCAAACCGAAATAATGCTGTCCCCACCGAAAGTTGGCATGGTATTATTCATTGTGGCACATGCGGCATCTGCATCCTTTTTGTTTTTGGTTTGCACCCAGCTAAAGGGCCGTGTATAAACAGGTTCTAAAGTATCGTTAGCATATTGCATCTTACACATACAGATATATTTTTTCTTGCAGGAGGAGAATAAGTTAGTAATACATAAAGCACTAATAAAAAATAAAATTATTTTCTTCATATTTCAGATGGATTGGACTAGACGCTTAAAAATAAAATTGAGTCATTACTAACTCAGCTACAATAGTCATAAATAATGAGGCTATTTAAAGGCTTCTTTTTTGCAATTACAGCGCTTGTAAAATATCATTTAGTATATCGTCCCGGTGCTCCAGGCCAACAGAGATGCGGATCAGGCCCGGTGTAATGCCAGTCTTCATGCGCTCTGCATCCGAAAGTTTGGCATGCGTCGTACTCGCCGGGTGAGAAGCAATACTACGGGTATCGCCCAGATTAGCGGTCAGGGAAAGCATTTGTAATTTATTTAGAAATTCACGACCGGCATCCAGGCCACCTTTTAAGTTAAAGCTCACCAGGCCACCTCCATTCTGCATTTGCTTTTTAGCGATGGCATACTGCGGATGCGAAGGCAGATGGGGGTATTTCAACCATTCTATTTCGGGATGATCACTTAATTGTGTTGCAATATATAATGCATTAGCAGCATGGCGTTCCATTCTTACGTCCAGCGTTTCCAGGCTCTTGCTCAGAATCCAGGCATTAAAAGGCGAAAGAGAGGCCCCTGAGCTACGCACAAATAAATACACTTCATTTACCAATTCCTTCCTGCCGCAAACCACACCGCCTAATACCCTGCCCTGTCCATCCAGCCATTTGGTACCGGAGTGCACGACCAGGTCCGCACCATACCGTACCGGTTGCTGGCACAAAGGGGTAGCAAAAGCATTATCTACCACGAAAATAACCTTATGTTTTTGGGCCACCTTACCGATCATTTCCAGGTCCAGGATGTCTAAACCCGGATTAGTAGGGGTTTCCAGGTAAATCATTTTTACCGTGGGATCAATCGCGGCCTCCCAATCTTCCGCGCTGGCCGATGCCGGTACATACTTGTGCTGGATACCATATTTGGGCAAATACTTTGTGATCACCGTATGCGTACTTCCGAAAATAGAATTGCAGCTCAAAAGGGTATCACCCTGTTTAAGCAAACTCATGAAACAAGAGAATATAGCCGCCATACCAGTTGCGGTCGCAAAAGCGGCTTCC
>Ga0256900_1000433_pt1 | contig 13596 bp, 9 predicted proteins | sample MC6MC0688MT_FD_190190 | JGI IMG/M metagenome (GOLD analysis project Ga0256900, IMG submission 190190) | Metatranscriptome of enriched soil aggregate microbial communities from Iowa State University, Ames, United States - MC6-MC0688-MT... | ecosystem: Environmental > Terrestrial > Soil >... | reverse complement strand
GTCGCCCCTTCATACGCGACCAATAAGATGCGTGTTAGATGCGTGTTCGTGTGCATCTGAAGCCCGCAAAAAACCATGAAGGTAATGCGCCTGTGCTGTTACGCGTAAAGCGGCACATGTTAAGCGCCCGGAGATAAACCGCACCTCACACGCGTACAATCTCTGTCAAATAAGGACGCGTCCGGGGCCCGTGACAGTAAGTGGCTTCGCCCTTTCATGAAGTCTCTGTGCTGCGGCACCGACATGGGCTGCGTAGCGCGTAGAACCGATACTTATGCATGGATGCCAGCGTGGCACCCTCCTTAATGACAGGCTGAGGGGATGCCACACAAATCTTTGCTGTCACACCAACATCGCTTTAGTCAATGTGATGGTTGGCCATCACCTGATCTGGAACCAGGACCGGACATCGTAATCTGCTGAATGCGATGTTCATCATCGCATGTGCAAAACCATGCCCCGGGTGGACGTTGTTCAGACATATCAGGGGGGTACACACCAAAAGTTGAGAGCGATTAAAATGAACCTATATCTCAGACAATATATGCTGGAACGACAATTCAGACTGAATGCACAATGGTCACAGAGTTGAAACACCTGAGAAATGGCGCTTTCGTGCCATCCCCATTGACGAAAAATGTCGCAGCTCACGTGTTAATGCACTTCAGTATTTTCGGTGCATAGCTAACGCGGTTTATCAATGCGTTTAAACCTCAGCCAATCTGGCTGACGATTATCCTGGTTTCTACTCCAGCGCATGGTTGCTGACGGGAAAAGTAAGGCGTACCGGGCTTTCGGGACTAAACGTTTGCAATAATGATGAGTTCTGAACTACAGACGATGTCGTTACGCTGCGGGGAGATGATGTAGACCGGCTACGCTCTTTTTATTGTCCATAACCCAGCATAAAAGCCTTCAGCGCTAAGCTCTGTTCGCGATTCAGACAAACCGTGCTTCTGCCTGACGTAATGGACAGTTCTCCATCAGATGACACTGAATACTGGAAAACAGCGCGTGTCTTTTTCAGTTTGGTTTTGCCTCGGGCTGCGCGCATTTCTTTCGTAGCGTCCCGCCCCTGACTGAGCATCTTTTTGGCTTCATCTCTGAGACGAATAGCGTCCGCCAGCGTAATGTCAGGAAATACACCAAAGGAGAGCGTACTTTGTTTTCCTTTAAGACGATAAGACATTCGCCAGTACTTCGCACCACCCGGCATGACATAAACAAAGAGGGATCCGCCTATGCTTTTCTTATAAGGTTTAGCTTTTAGAGGCAGTTGCTTAACATCATTATCAGAACGAATGTTTGTCATAGGAGCGTGTATACTTCCGGTTTAATTGTCAGTAGCCTTATTTTTACCTGCCTGTTTCTGATAATGTCAACGCTCAATATTGCCGTCCGTCATATTGAATGCCTGCACACCCTAAAACCTGAGGAGAGGATGCGAATGCTTACTGTTAAAAAACCTCATCCAAAGCCCTGCTTCATAAAGTTATCGATGCTTACTTCATGCAAAGCGTTGTATTATCTGCTGAGCCGCTCACTCATAGTAGAAAGACATGCTGCAACTTAAATTCGGTGATACGGCCCCTGAAATCTTCCTGCTTTTGTTAGATCTACGCTATAAGTCACATTATGATGTTCCACATCAAATTTAAGTGAGTTTATCACCTGTCGAAAAACGGTAAATGTGTAGCGGTCATTTCATGATTTATTTAAAAAGAAGTGAATTAACAGCAAAATTTTTATATTAAATGAAATTTAAACAACTTCCCTTCGACCAGAACATTAATGGCTGGTCGTCAATTATCACGTCCACGCACGGCTATCCCTCGTTGAATCGAAAAATAACTGCCGACTGGTTAGTCATTGGTGCAGGCTATGCGGGACTGGCTTTTGCAAGACGCATTGCTGAGCTGCGCCCGCACCAACACATTGTCGTTCTGGACGCGGCTAACATTACTGACAGCGCTTCAGCACGCAACTCCGGATTCGTAATAGATCTGCCCCATACGGTTGGCAGCTCTTCTGCGGAAATGGCTCATGCCAATGCCTACAGGCGTTTGCTGCAGTATGGTGTGAAACATCTTAAAGAAACAGTTTAAAGCGAACGTATCAATTGTGACTGGCGAAATGACGGAAAATATCACTGCTCAGTAAGTGAAAATGTTGATGATGCATCAGATGAATATCAGCAAACCCTTCATGCGCTTGGTGAACGTTTTCAGTTGCTTGAAAAACACGAACTTAGTCAGCGCCTTGGCACTGAATTTTACCAGCGCGCCATCTACACGCCGAATTGCATCCTGGTAAACCCTGCGGCGCTGGTTGCCGGTCTGGCCGCCAGCTTACCCGCTAACGTTTCCTTGTATACCCAGTCCCCGGTACTGGAAGTTGGCACATCAGGCAAAATTTGCGCGATTACGCCCCACGGCGAAGTGAAGGCCAGAAAGCTAATGGTTGCCATTAATGGCGCAGCGCGGGGTTTGCCACACTTTAAAGGCAGTGTATTTGCCATGTCGACTCTAGCGACACTCACAGAACCGCTCACGCCGGCCCAACGTGCGCGAATCGGTGATATTGCTGCCTGGGGGCTGACGCCGGTTAACGCGTTAGCGGGCGCCACTCTACGCTACACTCACGATCATAGTTTTTTAATTCGTGAACACGTAAACTTCGCCCCTAAGCTGCATACAGATGCGGTTGAGACAGGGCGCCATGCGCGCCGTCATCAGCAACTCTTTACACGTCTCTATCCTCAGCTGGACGATGTGGCTATGGCTTACAGTTGGTCTGGATTGATCAGCATCACTCGCAACGGTGCACCAGTGTGGGGTGAAATAGCGCCAAACGTTTATTCCTCCGTAGGCTGCAATGCCGCAGGAATATCGAAACAAAGCGCATTTGGGCGCCTGCTGGCGGATCAGGTTTTAGAGGTAGATAACCCGTTAACAAAGGATATGACGTCACTTGGGCGAGCAAACTATCTCCCTCCCCGTCCATTGCTAGATGTGGGGGTTAAGAGTTTTATGGCCCTGGAACGCTGGCGGTCACGCCATGAGCTTTAGTTTATCAGCTATTCAGCCCATATCGGGCGCCCATCGTCACGGCGCCCCGGTCACCGGATGTAACCATGACAGGACTCAACCTGGCAGCAGCCTGTCCGGCAGTCATAAATAACGTTTAATGATTGCCCGTGCGCTGTACCGGAGGCCTGCTATTCTGCTTCTCGATGAGGCCACCAGTCATCTGAATGCTGAATATGAGTCGCGGGTGAATGCTTCCATTCAGGATATGAAAATTACACAGGTAATTATTGCCCATCGTCCATCAACGATAGCCGCAGCAGACCGGAGGATGGCGATAGATTGATTCCTCTTTTGTTAAGGTAATGTTGGTTCTCAGATTAGCGTGGTTGCTAAAAATTAATGTTGTCATGTTGTGTGATAGCGATAATTTTTCTAGTTAATTACCAGATTATGGTGCGGTTATATTCCCTATTCCATCTTCGGATTTAAGTTGCTGGATGCACCATTAGCATAAGAATAAAAATTCAGGCAATTTTACATATTAACGCCCCCTTACCATAAAATATCAACAATATTCTTGACTATCGCTTCGCTTTTTCCGTTTTTATTAATTTCAATAACTGAATAAATTTCTATCAGAACTGTCCGGCTACTGCGGCAGTTATGATTCGGCCTTAAAGGATGATGAGAACATCCCAAGGCAGAAAAAATCATGCATCAATGTATATTCCAACCTGACAATCACATTACATCTGTAATAAATTACCCCTGTCTGAGATCCTCGATCGGGGGATGGTCATGACAGAAGCAAATACCAGTAATGCTACGAGGTGGCGCTCGTAATGGGTTTCATTGATGAAATTCACAATTAATGCAAGTTATTTTTTTAAACAGGGCACAACTTTCAATTAACATTTTTGAATATTAATGATACCGCCCCGGTATAGTGGCGGGTTGCGGGTATAACGTTTCGGCTATGGAGGTCATATCATGACGACATTATCGCGTTAAAATTATAGCGTTAAGCCTGCCTGATCTTCAAAGGTGTGGTGGGATTATTATCCATGACAGCCAAAATTAATTCATTGCGGGCTTTCTTAAATAAAATGAATGTGATGTACTGATAACGGAGTTAAGCAGACGCGTTCATCATCATGATTAGCGAGATTATGCCGTTATATCTTTTACTTTCTATCTATTAGTAGTGAACACTTTAGGAGAATTTTATGAGTGAATTATTGAGAGCGCTGAATAATACCCGAACGCTTCGTGCTCAGGCACGCGAACTTCAGTTACTGGAACTGGAAGAAATTTCATTCAAACTCACGACCCTTATTGCTGAACGACGTGAAGAACACAGTGTGATAGAAGCAGCCACTCGCGCAAAAGAAGAAAAACTGGCCAAATATCGAAATTTGCTATTAAAAGAGGGTATTGAGCCGAATGAGCTCTTAGGACCGTTAACGTCATCAGGTAAAATGCTCTCAAAACGCGCACTACGTCCAGCCAAATATAAATACATTCAAAACGGTCAGGTGAGATCCTGGACTGGAAGGGGGCGTAAGCCATCCGTAATAAAAATTGCCCTGGCTAACGGTAAATCTTTGGATGATTTTCTCATCTAATTCAAAGCCTCATATGCCGCCTGGCGTTGAAGGTAACAAATCTGTTTGTTATGCCTGACGTAATCAATACTGCCCCTCAGGTAACTCAGTACTTTACTTCAGTGACTCATTACATTGTTGCCTTCTTAACATTACCAATAACTGCAATTATCTGTGAGATGCAGCTGCCAGTAATGGTACGCGATAAAATGTGGATGCTGGTATCATCTCCCCCTGCTCATCTGATTACCCCGTATAAACAGGGAAACAGAATAACCGGATCCAGCGATTACGAATCCGTCCAGGTCTTCATTGCCGTTGATGTCGGTAAAGATATACTTCACACTGTTGTCGTTAAGCGTTCTGGTTAACGGCTGTTCGGTTGAGCATTATCCAGCAACGCAACTAAGCACAGGTCACGGATATCTGGCCAGAAGCGACCTGGTGAGATACTGCTGGTATTCCGGCGAGTTACCCGTCGGCTTTGTCCGCGCTGAAGGCGTCCTTGTCGGGTATATCCCCGGTCTGGCAATGCGCCGCATCATCGGCTTACTGCGTATCTTACTGATTGCTCTTACTGATTTCCCTCTATGCCAGAATGGTTGTCGCCTCTCTTTCTCAACAAAGTGCCTGAGAGGTTATGATGGCCAGAGATCCAGTCGCCGCTGAGCTGAAAGAACGGGGCAACATGTTGCTGATGCCGCCCTTTAACGGGACAGCATGCTGAAGTGCGCGTTAGCCTGACGGAGCTCTTACTTCACAACCAGCGGAGTTAAGACTATCGCCGTCCGCACGCTATGCTCTGTCATGAAGCCGCACAGCTATCTGAAACAGGTGGAAAGCAGGCTGATGTCAGAGGATAAGCGTGTTGTGAGCGCTGCCCGTCGCCGTCGCTACAGCTCGTACTGCGAAGAAACCGGCACAGGGACTGAAATTCAGACCACTCCTGCGGAGAGTGCAGAGGGCAGTAATTTATAAGCCTAAGACTCAACTGCGCTTTTTAAGGCCTCTTCAAGGGCTTTACGCAGCACAAGGAGGGTTTCTTCATCATTTGCAGATTCAAGCGCCAGTATCAGGGTGTTGATAATCGAATTTTGCCGTACTCCCCCATCGGTTTTGATGAGATGCCGTGCAATGATATTGAGAACGTCATCGGTATCAAATTGCATATTAAAGTTCCCTGATTTTCAGAGCCATTCTGAATGGTGGAATGAAGAGCGCCTGACAGATTGCAACCCTCTTTTCTTTTCTCTCTGCTGAACCAGCAACTCGCACTACACGTACAGTTGACCTTTACGAAACGCTCTTTCACACATTTCACAGAAATATCATAGGGTGTCTGAATGAGCAGACCGGCCATTATTACTCGCGCCACTCTGGCTGAATAGAAGGATTCAGCCTGGGAGATGATATGTACTTCGTATCAGGTCAAACTGAGGGATGACTTGGGGTGGGTGCGTCAGAAATCAAATTCCACGTCATCGGCCTCATTTTGCAGATAACTGAATCAGTTTAATTACAAACTCATACCCTACGCTGATACACATGTCTGCTTGCATGAAAAGAAGCGCAGTCAAAGGTCATTATAAAACAGAAAGGTAAATGTATTACCTCCTCAGTTTTTATAGCCAGATCGACACCACTGTTAAGGTCGGTCCTTTTAACGGAAACTTCGGGGCTGCGATGCCGGGTGCCTCCCGGTAAGTCAGTAACCGGCTCCTGACTCGCTGCTTTAATCACTGGCGGAATATAGTTTTCCGGTAACGCCCCGCCGCATAGGGGGATTCATCGCAACCACTTAACTGTAACGCCGGGTACATCAACAATTCATCAATGAAATTATGGCCGCAATAATAAACAGTTCGCATATCATAAAGCTACCGCGTTAAGTTCCGTGTCTGTAGCTGAAAGTTATTATTACCCCCTGAGCGCTAGCAGCAAGCTGCCGCCGCTAAGGCCCCGGAAATCACGCCCTTTACGTCGCAAGCGCCGTAAAGCCCGCTCACCGGGGTTGAAAGGGGTTACATAAACTTCTTCATTGCTGAAAGCGGGATTCGGCTAATCAGAGAAGGCGGATGGACTGGCAGTTTTTATGGGTCATCCATCGTTTAGCAAAGCTTCGAAGCGTGCCACACCGGGCTATCCGCGAAGGAGAGTGCTCTGGCACTTCGCTGTTAATGCAGGCGGCTACGCATTCGTTCGGTTTCGATTTCCATAAGCTGTCAGGCAGGACCAGTATTTCAGACTGTCCTCTGGGAGGGACCGGCTCACTCCGCTTCGTGTGAGGGAAGCTAATCACCACATAATGTCAGATACAAGGGAGGGGGGCATTCCGGACAGAGTCCGGATTGTTCCGCGATGAAAAAGGAGAAGTGATTAACGTTCAAATTTCAAATTAAAACCTGATAATGATTTACGCACATCCCCCCTAATCTGCCTGAAAAAAAGGGCTACTATTACAGTCTGCATATGCATGGTGCTTCTTGAAAAGTTAATAATGATAGCACTTACAACAACCAGGATACTTTTATTCCATTAAGCGAAATAAAACACGCGACATTATTAACCGGACGCCAACAATTCCACCTCATCCTTAACTCTTTGCAGAGAATCATTTTTAACCAGGATATTGTTCAGACGTTATGACTATGGCATATTTTCCGAGCCCGCCAATACGGCAAATTATCTTAAAATCAATAGGATAAATAAATATTTATCAGAATCACTGACAGCAAAGGGCCTGCATTTCCAGCGCGTGCTTATCACCAGATATGTTTAACACTGTGAATACCCGTGAGAAAACCCTTTATTTAATAACGAAATCCTGTCAATTATTAACTGAACAATAAACATATCGAAATTTGATGATGTCGGTTGCAGTTTTGTTTCACTCCCGTTCATTACACTAAGACCCCTCCCCCCTTTAACTTATCGGTAGAGTTAACCGTATTACTTTAGTCACCAGACCAAAATGCCATACCACCGCCTCAATTATATCAGGGTAATTGAGCGGTTATTGCACAACTTGATGAGGGGAAGTTACGGGTTATCGGCTTCATTTATAACAGGTTAAATATGAATTTTTCGGAAAAACAATCCCTGCCAGCCAGTGTGCTTGCCGCATCAGGGATCGTATTTGGCGATATCGGCACCAGCCCGCTTTACACGCTGAGAGAATGCCTCAGTATCCTGCCAGCCCAGGGCGTCTCCACGTTCGCCGTGATGGGGTTTTTGTCTCTGATTTTTTGGGCACTAATGCTGGTTGTCACTTTTAAATATGTCTGTTTCGTCATGCGCGCGGATCTGGACGGTGAGGGAGGCATTTTAACGTTAATGTCGCTGGCACGGCAGAGTATGGGGGCTAATACGGGTAAACTGATTTTACTCTCAGGGCTTGCGGGCGGCGCATTTTTCTATGGTGATGGTGTTATTACCCCCGCTATTTCTGTGATTTCCGCTATAGAAGGCGTTGAAATTGTCTCCCCACACCTCGGACACTATATTGTTCCCCTTGCCCTTTTCATACTTACCTTGCTGTTTTTAATACAAAAACAAGGTACTGAAAAAGTAAGTAAAGTTTTCGGCCCTGTAATGTTTATCTGGTTTTTAACCATTGGTTTGACTGGCGTAAGAAGTATTGCGCAACATCCAGAAGTTCTTCAGGCACTAAACCCTGCTTACGCTGTCGATTTCCTTGTCAGTCACAAGGGTGTTGCTTTTGCCGCGCTTGGTATGGTTGTATTGGCGATAACAGGTGCAGAAGCCCTGTATGCCGATATGGGTCACATGGGTAAAACGCCCATCAGATTAGCCTGGATAACCATCGCGTTACCTGCCCTGATACTTAATTATTTTGGGCAGGGCGCGCTGGTCATCGCCCATCCGGCAGCGCTCAATAATCCCTTCTTTAATCTTGCCCCCGGCTGGGCACAGATCCCGCTCATTATATTGTCAACGCTGGCCACGGTTATCGCAGCGCAGTCAGTGATTTCCGGAGTTTACACCCTGACACATCAGGCGATACGGCAGGGTTTTTTACCCCCGATGCGTATTATTTTTACTTCAGATACGCAGTCGGGTCAGATTTACATTCCCGTAATCAACTGGCTGCTATTCGGATTGGTCACAATCATTGTGCTGGTCTTCCAGCATTCTTCAGCCCTTTCCACAGCGTATGGCATTGTGGTAACAGGCACTATGATACTGACGGCCCTTCTCACAGGGATCGTGGCTTTTCACCACTGGAAATGGCCAGCTGCTTGTGCCGGCGTTTTACTCGTGCTGATGCTAATCATTGATGTGCCGTTGTTTGCTGCCAATCTGACCAAGTTGTTCTCAGGTGGGTGGCTTCCTGTCACGCTGGCCTTTGCGATAATGGGATTAATGCTGATCTGGAGCTCTGAGCGTCAGCGTCTCAAGCGGCGCCTGAAAGACGATCCTGATAGATTATTAGCACTGGTTAAATCGCTTGAAGCCAGCCCGCCCAGCCGGGTTGAAGGAACGGCCATTTTTCTGACGGGTAAAGAATCCGAGATACCTAAGGCACTTCTGCATAATCTTAAGCATAATCGCGTGTTACATCGCCGTATTGTTTTACTTCACATCCGAACGGCCGATACGCCCAGGGTGCATAATCAGAGACGCATTACGCTTAACCAGCTTTCCCCCTCTTTCTGGCAAATCACCGCCGCATATGGCTGGTGTGAAGTGCCCTGTATGAAAGAAATTCTGCACCTATGCGGTTTGGTGGGTTTTGGATGCATTCTTAACGAAGCCTCCTTCTTCACAACGCACGACACGCTGATGATGAAAGAACGCAGAGGTTTTCAGCGCGTGTGCGGCAGCATTTTTAGGTTCTGTCAGCGCAATGCACTGCGTCCTCATGAGCAATTTAATATTCCGCCTAACCGGGTCATCGAGCTGGGAGGATTGCGGGAATTCTGAGGTGTGCTATCTGGAAGAGACAGGAGACAGACTGACCGCACGAAACACGTCTTAAATGTATTTTCAGCACATCCGTAAGCCGGTAACGCGTTGATGCCCGAACGGTTACCAGCTTTTACCTGTAGATTGATGTACCGACAGATAATGCAGGTTTAAAAATTCTCATCACTGATTAATATGCTCTCGACGACATTAAATGGGTGATAGCAATTAAAGCCTGAAATGACATCGCCCGTAATTCCCTGGACGCCGGATTTATACCACCCTGACAAAGCGCCCTTAGCGTATATTTTTAGAAAAAAACACTCATAATCGGGCCTGCTTCCATTAGGTGAGATGTGCAGCGTGCAACGATTCGGGTAATGTCAACCGCAGACACTTCTTATACCCGCGTTAAGCATCAGGACGTGGCGCGGATTGACGTACCCTTATCGCACGATCTGCCAGCCCGTTTCCCATATTGTAACTGTTTGCCCCCCCCTGCACTGACGTCCAAACGTTTGAGGGTATAACGGGTGATTTTGACAGGATTTATTTCACACCGGTGGCGGGTACGACTTCAGTCGTTTCAACCTGAAAATCACAACACTGTATCGACCGCCCTCCCGATAGTGCAAAATTTGAACAGCTGCATGTGGAGGCTAGCGCGGTGGATTCATATAGAAAAACGTCCCACTTCGCGCCATATGGTACGTGCTACATCGCTCTGAAGTTTCCATCGCGGACCCGGATCAGAATGCGATGAACCGGGTTGCCCGATGATGTACCACTTACCTTACGGTTCACCTGGATTGAGTACTTATCTGAAAGAAAGTATAGATTCATTCATTGCGAATCGTAAGTAGCGATGATTTCGCAGACGATCATCACGCAGGCTGCAATTTCATCTGACTGCTGTCGTAAATCCGGCATTTCTGTATCACCTCCCCGTAATCCTGATGTTCGACAACAGGATTAACGTACTTCAGGGGATCTGGCAAACAAGACTTCAGCGAAACCGGCCCCTATGCAGGTTTCGCTGGTTTGCTGTTGTCTCATATCCCCCATCCATTCAGACGCCAGCCAGACCCAGACGGGTCTTAGAGCCTGCCGTGATGAATTGAGCGCATCCCACCATCTGCGGTCCGGATTATAGTGCCAGGAAAAATATGCCCGTTAATGCTCGCGCCAGTCAGGCACATACAGCGCATGATACAGGATGTATGTTTTCATGCTGCTCTTGCAGTGCAGATGCTCCGGCATACCTTACTTTTTTCTCATGAGCTCCGGTTAAGCAGGATACCGCTAAGCAAGTCACTAATAATTTTCCTACTAACATAATCGGGTCTGTCTGATGATAACGCCACGTCCTGTTATTCGGGCGTGGTGTTGATGCCCATCCGCCATACATCACAGTTTATACAAAACTTGACAATGTCCGTTGCAATCTTTGTTCTAAATCAAAAAACATGTCCAATTTTTTCGTTGTACTTCCTCACGGCGGAATCTTCATCTTACAGAGGATCGTTACATGAGAATTATCCAGTCACCGGGTAAGTACATTCAGGGCCCCAACGCGCTTACCTTTCTAGACACCTATCTCCGCCCCTACGGTACACGATGGCTCGTTCTGATGGATGCTGCCATGCAGTCCAGTCAGCCTCATTTTTCAGCAAGAACGGACGACCTGTATTTCCACACCGAGATGTTTCGCGGCGAGTGCTCACGACAGGAAATAGAACGGATTTCTATGCTGGCAGAGAGTCACCCTTATAATGGCATCATCGGTTTTGGCGGCGGCAAGGTGCTGGATACGGCAAAAGCGGTGGCATTCAACCAACGGTTCCGGGCCGTTATGATGCCAACCGTGGCCTCTACGGACGCGCCCACCAGTGCTCTGTCGGTGATTTACACCGAAGACGGCGAATTTGATGAATACCGCTTCTATAACGCTAATCCGGATATGGTCATTGTCGACAGCACCCTCATTGCCAGAGCGCCGGTTCGCCTGCTGGTCAGCGGCATGGGTGACGCCTTGTCTACATGGTTTGAAGCCCAGGCGTGCTATGAGTCTCGCGCTGCAAATATGGCTGGTGCACAGACTACACGGGGGGCACTGGCGCTGGCGAGGTTATGCTATGACACGCTGTTGAAGGAGGGGAAAAAAGCCAAAATCGCCGCAGAGCAACAGGTTACCAGTCGCGCACTGGAACGCGTAATCGAAGCCAATACCTATCTCAGTGGCCTGGGTTGTGAAAGCAGCGGTCTGGCTGCCGCGCACGCCATACACAATGGTCTGACGCAGCTTGAAGACTGTCACTCTTATTATCATGGTGAAAAAGTGGCGTTCGGGACTCTGGTACAGTTGGTTTTACAAAACAGCAGTGACCAGGACATTGATGAAGTGCTGACGTTCTGCGTATCAGTTGGTCTGCCGGTATGTCTCGAACAGATTGGCGTGAAGGGGGACGTGCAGGAAAAAATGCGTGTTGTGGCGGATAAGAGCTGTAGCGCAGGTGAAACCATTTTCAATATGCCCTTCACCGTTACCCCTGACAGTGTTTACAGCGCCCTGCTCATCGCCGACCAGTTGGGCCGCCTGAAGCTGGGTCTGCCGACTACCCCTATCAATATGTAAAGGAGACATCATGAGCCAGTTTTTTATGAATCAGAAGTCAGACCTCGTAAGGGAAGCGCTTGACGGCGTACTGCGCACAACGCCCTATCACAATCTGGCGCTGCTGGATGCAGGTCCGGATATTCGTATTGTGGTCCGCAAAGACTGGGATAAGCAAAAAGTCGCCCTTATTTCCGGTGGGGGTGCAGGACATGAGCCCGCCCATGCGGGTTTTGTGGGTAAAGGCATGCTGACAGCCGCCGTGTGCGGGGACGTTTTTGCGTCGCCAAGTGTGGATGCTGTGTTATGCGCCATTATTAACGTGACCGGCGATGCAGGCTGCCTGCTGATTGTTAAAAATTACACCGGTGACCGCCTGAATTTTGGCCTCGCAGCGGAGAAAGCACGCAAGCTGGGCTATAGGGTCGAACTCGTGATGGTCCGTGACGACATATCACTCCCGGATAATCCACAACCTCGCGGCGTGGCAGGCACGGCGCTGATACATAAGATTGCTGGCTATGCCGCAGAGCAGGGAAAAGACCTTGAGGCGGTCACGCAGGATGCTCAGGAAGCCATAGCCCGCGTTGCCAGCATCGGCGTAGCTTTTTCGAGCTGCAATATTCCGGGCGAAACGCACGGCGATCGCATGCGAAGCGGTACCTGCGAACTGGGCATGGGCATTCACGGTGAACCGGGTGCAGAAAACCTTACCTTCCAGTCCGGCCGGGAACTGGTGAGTCTGATGGCAGATAAGCTCATCGGTATAACGGGAACAGAATTACCCACTGCATTACTTATTAACAACCTTGGGGGATTTTCGGCTCTTGAAATGTCGCTTTTATGCCATGAGACGCTTAATTCTGCCCTTTCGGACAACGTTAAACTTGTGGTGGGTCCCGGAACGGTCGTAACTGCCCTGGATATGAAAGGATTTTCCCTGTCCGTTATTACGCTGACGGAGGCATTTCGCGAGGCTTTACTTGCGAAGGTAGAGGTCGCGGGCTGGCCTGCGGTGGTAGTGCCCGGGGCGCCCGACATCCTGGCCGCGACGAAGCGTATTCCGGAGCAGCTTTTTACCCCATCCTCCAATGCAAAAGTGAAAACCGTCGTTTCCACAATCTGCCACACGCTAATTAGTGCGGAATCAGAGCTTAATGCGCTGGATGCGCAGGTGGGTGATGGTGATACCGGTTCTACCTTTGCAAGCGGGGCGCGTCGCATATTATCTGCTCTTGAAAAGGGAACGCTTCCGCTTAATCAGCCCGATGAACTGATGGCTGCTGTCGGCGAACACCTTGCGACTGCCATGGGGGGGTCAAGCGGCGTACTTCTGTCAATTATGTTCAACGCAAGCGGGCAAAAGCTGGCGGAAACCGGGTTGTTCGGCGCGGCGCTGGCCTATGGACTGAACCGTATGCAG
>Ga0256900_1000432_pt1 | contig 13612 bp, 12 predicted proteins | sample MC6MC0688MT_FD_190190 | JGI IMG/M metagenome (GOLD analysis project Ga0256900, IMG submission 190190) | Metatranscriptome of enriched soil aggregate microbial communities from Iowa State University, Ames, United States - MC6-MC0688-MT... | ecosystem: Environmental > Terrestrial > Soil >... | reverse complement strand
GGGATTCTTAAGTAGCTTTTCGCTACAGTAAAATATTTAATCTTTACAGGATCAGCATTGCGTCTCCGTAAGTAAAGAAGTTATATTTTTCTTTTATCGCTGTGTTATACGCTTCCATCGCCAGGTCATAACCGGCAAAAGCACAGGCCATGATCAACAGGCTTGTTTTAGGCAAGTGGAAATTGGTGATCAGTGAATTGGCAATGGTAAAGTCATAAGGCGGGTGAATAAATAAATTCGTCCAGCCCTCTTCCGGCTTCAGGTATCCCTGTGCCGTAATCGAACTTTCCAGGGCACGCATAGATGTAGTACCTACCGCACAGATTTTTCTTTTCTCATCCAAAGCTTTATTAACGATGTTACAGGCATATTCATCCACGCGGAAATATTCTGCGTCCATTTTATGCTTGCTCAGGTCTTCTACTTCGATTGGACGGAAAGTGCCTAAACCGGTATGCAGGGTTACTTCTGCAAAACGTACACCTTCGATTTCCAGGCGCTTGATCAATTCACGGCTGAAGTGCAAACCCGCAGTTGGCGCGGCTACCGCTCCTTCATATTTGGCATATACCGTCTGGTAACGATCACGATCGTCTTCCTCCGGTTTACGTTTAAACAGTTTAGGCAAAGGCGTCTCGCCCATACTGTCCAATACTTGCTTAAACTCTGCATCATCACCATCAAACAGGAAACGGATCGTACGGCCACGTGAAGTCGTATTATCAATTACTTCTGCTACCAATTCGTCATTATCACCGAAGTATAATTTGTTGCCCACACGGATCTTACGTGCCGGGTCAACGATTACATCCCATAAACGGTTTACCTTGTGTAATTCTCTTAACAGGAAAACTTCAATCTTTGCACCTGTTTTTTCTTTTTTACCATAAAGACGGGCCGGGAACACTTTGGTATTGTTCACCACCATTACGTCCTTGTCGGTAAAATACTCTAAAACGTCTTTGAAAACTCTGTGTTCGATCTTGCCGGTGTCACGGTGTACTACCATTAAACGGCTTTGGTCTCTTTCCTTTGCAGGATGCTGCGCAATCAGGTCGATTGGCATGTCAAATTTGAACTGCGATAGCTTCATATCTTACAGGATATGTGGGTTTAATTTTTTAAAGAAATAAAAAGTCTGCAAAGGTAGGATATTTTAGGAGGAAATACAAAATTAACACTACCCTCACGGTCCATAACCCAATCGGTAAAATCTATGCAACAATTTCCGCTGGGATTGGAGCAGATAAGGTTTCAATAAATAAAATATTTTAAAATACTTATCCAGTGAATCATTGTCTATAAGCATGAATATCCGTGCATTAAAAAAATAAATTTGTTCGGCAAATTTTAATTGTTAGCTTTGTCTAACTTTTTTATTTCAAAAAAATAAACGATACATACATGCCCAAATATTTATTTATAAATTTACTGTTACTACTCGCCTTCTTTTCTGCAGGGGTAAAAGCACAAGGCACTATTAGTGGACAAGTAACTGATAATAAAGCAGTTATACCATTTGCTACCCTACAGCTGAAGGGTAGTTCTTTGAACACCTTAGCCGATAGCGCAGGTAATTTTGTACTCGCTGATGTACCACAAGGTAGCTACACTTTACTGGTTAATGCAAGCGGTTATAAAGATTATAAGACAAGCATCAGCCTATCAGATACACAAATTTTACATATTAATATTAATCTGGAAGCAGATAAAACTGCCGCAGAACTGGAAGGCGTGGTCGTTACCGGCACTATGAAGGAAGTTTCAAAATTAAGCAGCCCCGTACCGGTAGAAGTATATACCTCAAAATTTTTCAAAGCAAATCCTACACCCTCCCTATTTGATGCCCTGCAAAATATCAATGGGGTACGCCCGCAACTGAACTGTAATATTTGTAATACCGGGGATATTCACATCAACGGGTTGGAAGGCCCTTATACCATGATCCTGATCGATGGCATGCCTATCGTAAGTGGCCTGGCTACAGTATACGGGCTTAGTGGTATTCCGCAATCCCTGATTGACCGCATAGAGGTCGTAAAAGGCCCTGCCTCTACCCTCTATGGCAGTGAAGCAGTAGGTGGCCTCATCAATGTGATCACCAAAAGACCGGAAAACAGCCCGCTACTGGCCGCTGATGTATTTGGCAGTTCCTGGGGAGAGCTCAGTGCCGACCTGGCCACCAGCTTTAAAGCCGGTAAAAATGCCCGGTCTATGCTTGGCATCAATTATTTCAATTACAATAATCCTATTGATAATAACAGGGACAACTTCACCGATGTAACCCTGCAAAACCGGGTTTCTATATTCAATAAGTGGAGCTTCAAAAGAAAAGAAAACCGTTTGTTCTCCCTGGCGGCACGTTATGTTTATGAAGACCGCTGGGGTGGCGAGATGAACTGGTCCCGCAAATACCGGGGCGGCGATGAAGTTTACGGGGAAAGCATCTATACCAAAAGAGGAGAGCTCTTCGGCAATTACCAGTTACCGGTAAAAGAGCATATCGTTTTCCAGTTCAGTGCCAATACTCATGACCAGAACAGCGCTTACGGTAACCTGTTCTACCTCGCCCGCCAGGACGTAGCCTTTGCTCAATTAACCTGGAATAAAAGTTTAGGCAAACATGACCTCTTGAGTGGGCTGAGCTATCGCTACACCTATTATGATGACAATACGCCGGCAACCGCCCTGGCCCCTTCAAAAACCCATCTACCCGGCGCTTTCGTACAGGATGAAATTACTTTTAATCCCAAAAACACCCTGTTATTAGGCTTGCGTTATGACTATAACTCCCTGCACGGCAGTATTCTTTCGCCAAGGGCTTATTATAAATGGAATTCTGCCAACAAGTATAATGTACTGCGTATTGGTGTAGGAAATGGCTACCGCGTGGCCAATGTATTTACCGAAGACCATGCCGCGCTGACCGGTGCCCGGAGCCTGGAATTTGTAAGGGAACTAAAACCCGAAACCTCCTGGAATACCAACATCAATTTTGTTAAGAAGATCGTGTTGGGCAATTCTTTTATGAATATTGATGCCAGCGCTTTCTATACTTATTTCACCAATAAGATCATTGCCGATTATGATACTGATCCCAACAAGATCATCTATGATAACCTGGATGGCTATGCTATTTCAAAAGGCTTTTCGCTTAACCTCGACTTTGCCTTCGACAATGGTTTAAAAATACTGGCCGGGGGAACCCTGATGGATGTCTACAGTGTAAAAAACGAAATTAAAACAAGACAACTATTTACCGAGAAATTTACCGGCGTCTGGACGATCAGCTATCCGATTAGCAAGATCAACCTCAGTATTGATTATACCGGGAATGTATATGGACCTATGCGCCTGCCTTTATTGAGCGATGCTGATCCCCGGCATGAATATTCGCCCTGGTGGAGTATACAGAACCTGCAATTGACCAAGAAACTGGGTAAAAAACTGGAAATTTATGGTGGGGTAAAAAACCTGCTGGACTGGACGCCTAACCGCAACAATCCTTTCATCATCGCCCGTGCCAATGATCCTTTTGACAAACAAGTACAGTTTGATGCGAATGGACAAGCCCTTAAAACGGCAGAAAATCCCTATGGTTTAACCTTTGACCCCTCTTATGTTTATGGTCCTAACCAGGGCCGGCGCACTTTTCTGGGGATGAGACTGAGCCTTTAAATTTAATACGCGAAGCGCTGTCTTTTGTAAAATTCAAAGCTTATTATTACAGTATAAATTTTTACAATATTGCGACACAACAGAAATACTAATTTTGACCACCATATTTAATCATTTGCCACACAATGTTTGACCCGATCATAAAATATTTATCTTCTATAAGTGCCGTGGAAGCGGCTCTGTTAGCGACGATCTTTACCTGGCTGGTCACGGCTCTTGGGGCCGCTACCGTTTTCTTTTTCAAGGAAGCCAATAAAAAAGTTATGGACGGTATGCTGGGCTTCACCGGTGGTGTGATGATCGCCGCCAGCGTATGGAGCCTCATCATCCCGGCGATCAATATGAGTGCCGGCGAAGGGTTTATCAAGGTAATGCCTACCGTAGCCGGGATTCTAATGGGTGCGGGTTTTCTTTATGGGCTGGATAAAGTCTTGCCGCACTTCCACGTGAACCTGAAACAAACTGAAGGGGTAAAATCACCCTGGCAGAGAACCACCTTAATGATCCTGGCGATTACCCTGCACAATATCCCCGAAGGACTTGCCGTAGGGGTTATGTTTGGCGGTGTGGCTGCGGGCATCCCGGAGGCCAGTATTGGCGGGGCATTAGCGCTGGCCATTGGTATTGGCCTGCAAAATTTCCCGGAAGGGATTGCGGTAGCCATGCCTATGCGGCGTATGGGGGTAAGCCGTAAAAAGAGTTTTTTCTATGGACAATTATCCGCTATTGTAGAACCTATAGCTGGTGTACTTGGGGCATTTGCAGTAGCCTTCTTTACGCCTATTTTGCCTTATGCATTGGCTTTTGCAGCGGGTGCGATGATCTTCGTGGTGGTGGAAGAAGTGATTCCCGAGGCCCAGCAAAACCGGGATTCTGATATTGCTACGATTGGTTTTATAGGCGGCTTTATTGTGATGATGTGCCTGGATGTGGCTTTGGGGTAAATAGCATAAACTTAAAATGCAACACTTAGACCAATACCGCCAACAGATGGCGGGAAGGTTGTAAATAATCCAAAAAAACTACGTTACTTAAATAGGTGGTCACATCTCTGGAAACAAAACAATATTATTTCAAATAATTGAGTTTCCTATCAATAATTTTACCCCTCCGTCTTCAGGCGCAACAGGGTAAAACTGCCTAAAATAGCCGGTACCACCAGGTTGATGAACCACAACAAATAAGAGCCGCTGAGTATAGCTAAAGATTCCGTACTCAGCTGCGTAGCGTCCATAAACAGGTAAATCCCCACAAAACCGCGCACCCCGAGTTCCAGCATAGCCACCGAAGGCACCACGGAAATAGTCCAGAACATCAATGCGGAAACTAAGACACCTGGAAATAAAGGAACGCCGGCACCCAGTATATTAATCAGCAATAAAAACTGCAGGTTATAACATAAAAACCTCCCGAAAGCCAGCAATAAAATATAGACCAGATCTTTTTTCGAATAAAAACTGAACACCCGTAACCCGAAATTCAGTTTGCGCAACTGCTTATATTTTTTTCCAAACCCTTTAAAGCGATTGATATTAAAAAACAGGAATAGCGCACCGCCGGCAATCAAAAAAGCCAGCCCCAATGCCAGTTTCGTGTAAAAATTGCCATTGACCACATTCAGGTAGATCAGCCCGGCAATCCCAAAAGAAGCGGTAATACACATCTGCGCCACACTGCCGATCACACTGGCAAATGCCGCCTTTATCTTATATCCCTGCCCCACATGAATAATACGCCCGGCAAAATCCCCCACCCGGTTAGGCGTCACCAGTGAAAAACTCATGCCCGAAAGCATAGATTTAAAAGCCTGCTTAAAAACCACCGGCCGGATCCGGCTCAATAACTTTTGCCATTTCAAAGATTCCAGTAGCCAGTTGGCAGGCGCCAGCAACACCACCAACACCAACCATTTAATATTGCCGGTATTCAGATGCTCCCGTAATCTATGCCATTGCTCCTTAATATCACCCCTCGCCGTTACCTGCCGGTAGATAAGGTAAAGCAGCACCAGCAAGGCTAACGGTGCAATAACATAATGGAGCCATATTTTTTTGGTATTTTTGTGCATGTATGGACAAATGCAGGGGCATTTGTATTTTTATTTTTTAAAACAAGTCATTTGGTTATTGTTGGTATTGACCCCGGCACTCTGGTTATGGGCTACGGGGTAATTTCGGTGGACAAAAATACAATAAGTCTCCTTGAAATGGGCGTGCTTCATCTTGCGAAGCACAAAGACCATGGCGAGCGGCTGAATTATATTTTTGAAAGAGTGAGTGCTTTGGTACAAAGACATGAGCCGGTAGCCGTTGCCCTGGAAGCTCCTTTCTATGGTAAAAATGTGCAAAGTATGCTCAAACTGGGGCGTGCGCAGGGGGTAGCTATTGCTGCCGCTATGGCACATGGCAGCCGTACCGTAGAATATGCGCCCAAGAAAATAAAGCAATCCGTAACCGGGAACGGTAATGCCTCCAAAGAGCAGGTATGGAAAATGCTCCAGTATATTTTAAAATTTGAAGATAATCCCGACTACCTGGATGCCACCGATGCGGTAGCCGTTGCGCTTTGCCATTATTACACGAGCAAAGGAGATATTACCCTCGCAAAAATTAAAACAACTAAAAAAGCCGCTAAAGGCTGGGGAGCATTTATTGCACAAAACCCGGACCGGATAAAATAGAACGATATGAAGAACGCGCAGCTCAGGATCATCTTTATTCTCGCCAGCCTCTGTACGATCGGCATCATTATCTCGCAGATCTATGGGGTACGTCGTGCCTATACCCATGAGAATGAGCGCTTTGACCTGAACGTTACGGTAGCCCTGAGAGATGTTGCCTTTAAAGTATGGGAACTGAAGCAGACCAAATCCACGATCTATAATGTCGTAAGCCGCCAAAGCAACGATTATTACCTGGTTAAGATTAATGAATACGTAGATGAAAGCACTCTGGAACATTTCCTGAAAGAATCGTTCACCAGCAATGGCGTATACGCAGATTTTGTGTTCGGGCTGCATGACTGCCTGAATCACAATTTCAAGTATGAGAAGTTCATCAATATGAACAACAAACGCAGGGCCGTATCTGGTTTTAAAAATTTTGTGGACCCTAAAATTGACAATTACTACTTTGCCGTTTACTTTCCTTACCGCAGCAATTACCTGTCCAGCCAACTGACGATATGGGTCGTATCTTCCGCGATCATTCTTTGTACCCTGGCCTTCCTGAGCTATGTGATCTATGTCGTGCTCAACCAGAAACGCCTGACGGAGATGCAGAAGGATTTCGTCAAAAACATGACCCATGAGTTTAAAACACCCCTGACCAGCATACAGCTGGCCTCTACCGTATTGAAAAAGCCAACGATTATCAATAACCCGGTTCGCCTGCACAATTATGCTTCTATTATCGATGCCGAAGCCCGCAAACTGGAATTACAGGTAGAGCGGGTGCTACAGATGTCTATGGGTCAAAAAAGAGAACTGGAGTTGAATATGGAACTCATTGATGTGCGGGAAGTCGTACAAAAAACCTGTGAAGCCTATACCCAGCAGCTGGAAACCCGTGGTGGCAAAATAAAGCTGAATATGAGCAAGGGCCCTATCATGATCCAGGCCGATGCGGATCATTTAAGAACGGCATTCAGTAACCTGGTCGACAACGCGATCAAATATACCCCGGAAGAAACCGTACCGCAAATCAGTATTACCATAAAAGATATTTATAAGAAATATATTCACATTGTTTTTAAAGACAATGGAATAGGTATCGAGAAAGAAAACCAAAAACTCATTTTTGAACGCTTTTACCGGGTGTCGACCGGGAATGTCCATAACATAAAAGGGTTTGGTATCGGCCTGAATTATGTCAAATCAATAGTAAGCCTGCATAAGGGCAAAATTATTTGTGATAGCGTACCGGGGCAAGGAACTGCGTTCACGGTAGTCCTTCCTAAAACCCAAGAAAGTTAATGAAGATCCTGGTTTTATGTAGCCGGGTCCCCTATCCCTTACATGATGGCGGGAACCTAGCGGTAAGCAATTTAATGGAAGGATTACTGGATACGGGGGTCCATTTAAGTATGCTGGCGATGAACACGAGCCGGCACCCGGTTGACGAACAACAGTTACCCGCAATATTCCAACGCCTGGCCACTTTTAAAACCGTTGCGGTAGACAACCGCATCAAACCCCTGGCTGCCCTGCGGGCTTTGATCAGCGGCAGGTCCTACAATCTCGAAAGATTCATTACCAGGTCTTTTGAAACGGAGTTAATCACCCTGCTGAAAGCTGATAAATATGATATCATTTTACTGGAAGGCCTATATGTAACGCCTTACCTGGCCGCGATCCGGCAACACAGCAAAGCTAAAATCTGCTACCGGCAGCATAACGTGGAATTCCAGATCTGGGAAAGGCTGGCTCGCAACAACCCGCATCCGCTGAAAAGATTTTACCTCGGCAGCTTAGCGAAAGCATTAAAAAAGTACGAGCTGAGGCACCTGAACGATTACGACAGTATCGCGGCTATTTCTCCTGTAGATGCTGAAATTTACCGGGCTTTAGGCTGCTCCATACCTGTCGTGGACATCCCTTACAGCCTCAAGATAAAAGCATCTGCTGTAAACCAGGCCAATATTCCGGGAATACCGCGCTTCTACCATATCGGCGCGATGGACTGGCAACCCAATGAAGCGGCCATCAGCTGGTTCCTGGAGAAAGTATGGCCGCTGGTAATTGCAGCAGCACCAGAAGCCCAACTTTTCCTGGCCGGGAGAAAAATGTCGGCCTATTTCCTGCAAGGCGCCTGGCCAAATGTTCATATCATTGGCGAGGTGCCGGATGCCGATGCCTTCGAAGCAGATAAACAAATCCTGGTCGTTCCTTTACATGCCGGCGGCGGGATCCGCATTAAGATCCTGGAAGCGATGTCGAAGCAAAAAGCGGTTATTGCCACCCGCGTAGCCCTGCAGGGCTTCCATGCCGCAACAAACGGGGAAGAAGTTTTAATAGCCGACACGCCGGAGGATTTTGCCGCAGCCTGCCTGGCCCTTATCCATAACCCGGAGCAGGTACACAACCTGGGCAAAAAGGCCAAAAAACTGATACAAACTTATTACAGTCAGCAACTTGTAATTAATAAATTGTTACAACATTTTAATGCTATACTATAAATAAGCGCTTTCTGCTTCCATTTATAAACAATTGGCCAAAGTTTCGGTTTAAGATGTTATTTTTGTAGATTGCTATAGCAAATCATAAATCAGAACAAAATGGAACTTACTTTTTACGGACACGCATGCTTTTTGGTGAACACAGGTGATACAAAGATCTTATTCGACCCTTATATCAGCCCTAATCCACAGGCAAAAGATATTGATATCAGCAGCATTAGCGCTGACTATATTTTTGTGTCTCATGGCCACGAAGATCATGTTGCCGACCTGCTGAGCCTGGCTAAGCAGACGCAGGCTACCGTTGTTTCAAATGCTGAGATCATTACCTGGCTCAGCAAACAAGGTTATGAAAAAGTACATCCGATGAATTTCGGAACCAGAACTTTTGATTTTGGTACCGTGCATTTTGTTCCGGCGGCCCACAGCAGCTCACTACCGGATGGTAGCTATGGCGGCAATCCCGGCGGCTTTATCTTCAAGACGAAGACGGGTAATTTTTACTACACCGGCGATACCAGCCTGACCGCGGAGTTCACCATGATCCCTCATTACGGGAAGCTGGATACCGCTATCATGCCGGTTGGCGGCAATTTCACGATGAATCCGGAAGAAGCCCTGATCGCAAGCGATATTATTAAATGTGACAATATAATTGGCGTTCACTTTGACACCTTCGGTTACATTGTAATCGACAAAGAAGCCGCTATAGCGCAATTCAAATCAGCCGGCAAGACCCTTCGGCTCCCGGAGATCGGCGCCACCATCAACCTGAAATAAGAGCACTGAAGCAGCAGCACCAGAGTTTATAAAGCAATCGCAGACAAGAAAAAGAAAAAAGGAATACATTCATATGACAAAAGTATTAGCTATTGCCAATCAAAAAGGAGGAGTAGGTAAAACTACCACTGCGATCAACCTGGCAGCCAGCCTGGCTGTACTGGAGTATAAAACACTTCTTATTGACGCGGATCCACAGGCCAATAGTACCTCAGGAAACGGTTTTGACCTGAAGAATATCCAGTTGAGTCTTTACGACTGCCTGGTTAATGACACCCCGATCAAAAACGCGGTACTGGCATCCGAAACCCCTAACCTTGATATCTTACCTTCCCACCTTGACCTGGTAGGGGCAGAAATAGAATTGATCAACCACCCCAACCGGGAGCATATCCTCAAGCAAGCTATCGCCGCCTTGAATAATGAATATGATTTCATCATCATCGATTGCTCTCCTTCCCTGGGTTTGATTACCGTAAATGCACTCTCCGCAGCCAATGCCGTAATTATCCCGGTGCAATGTGAATTTTTCGCATTGGAAGGCCTGGGCAAGTTGCTGAACACGATCAAAATAGTTCAATCCAGGCTGAATACCGAATTACAGATCGAAGGCATCCTGATGACGATGTATGACGGTCGCCTGCGCTTAAGCAACCAGGTGGTAGAAGAAATTAAAAATCACTTTGAAGACCTGGTGTTCAAAACGATTATACATAGAAATACGAAATTAGGAGAAGCACCAAGTTTCGGTAAACCGGCTTTAATGTACGATACAGAAAGCACCGGGGCCGTGAACTATTTAAATTTAGCTAAGGAGATTTTGCAAAAAAACAACCTGACTAAAATTAAAACTTCTGAATTAATATAACTTGAGCAGTATGGCACAAAGTAACAAAAAACAAGCTTTAGGAAAAGGCATCAGAGCTTTGCTGAATAATATAGACGAGGAGCTGAAATCCAATGAGCCGGCCATAAAAAATACGGAAGCCAACAGTCCTAAACAACCGGCCGTGGCCATCGGTCGCATACCGGTTGACCAGATAAAAGTAAACCCCAAGCAGCCCCGTTACGATTTTGATGAGCAGGCTTTGAGTGAGCTGGCTGAAAGTATAAAACTACATGATATTATCCAACCGGTAACGGTAGTAAAATTAGCCGAAGGTCAATACCAGCTCATTTCCGGGGAACGCCGCTGGCGCGCCTCTAAACTGGCCGGTCTTAAAGACATCCCGGCTTATATCCGCGAAGCCAACGACCAGGAAATCCTGGAAATGGCTCTTTTGGAAAACTTACAGCGGGAAAACCTGAACGCGATAGAAATTGCGCTTAGCTACAAACGTTTGATGGACGAATGCAGTCTTACTCAGGAGCAGGTAGCGGAAAGAATGAAAAAAGAGCGGAGTACGGTAACCAATTACCTGCGTTTGCTGAAATTGCCCCCGGACATCCAGAAAGCGGTAAGAGACGGCTCGCTGAGTATGGGCCATGCGCGTTCGATCATAGGCCTGGAAAACGTGGATGAACAATTATACGTCTTCCGGGAATGTATGACTAAAGGAATGAGCGTAAGGCAGGTAGAGGCACTGGTAAAAGCCATGCAGCAGGAACGCAAACCACAGGTTGCAGAAAAAGCAGATAATAAATTACCACCTGCCTATAAGCGGATTGAAGATAATATGGCCAGCCATTTCTCTTCAAAAGTGATCTTAGCCCGCAAGAAAAACGGGAAAGGCAGTATAACAATTGATTTTTACAGTGATGAAGAGCTGGAAAAGATCATGGAACTGATGGGGATATAAGTATCGAAAAACGAGCAATGTATTAGCTATTTTTAGTAATTTTCCAGTAACTTGCTTGCTTATAAATATAATTTTTACAATCTTGTGCAAAATACCATGAACATGCTTAATCGCAAATTGCATACAAAAATATTATTAGGATTATTAGCTATTGCCGGCTTCAGCTCTTGTAAAAAAGACAATAACCTGGGGCAGGATAATGACACGGTAATTACGACCCCACACACTGTGCTTGCAGGTACCGATTTGGGATGGATCGTAAAGACCAATGACGGCCGGACTTTTAATAACGTGTTCGGACAGGACGGTAGCCCTATTAAAATGGTTTCTTCAGCGGGTCCAAATGTGCTGATCTTAAAATCAACCTTATTTTTGAGTGATAATAACGGTAAGAACTTCAACCCGGTAAATTATCCGCAATACACGCCACAACCCTGGCGCTATTGGGTAATGGACTGTCCCAGTCATAACCGCACTTATATGTCGGCTAATGTAAACTGGGGCGTAGCCTACTCGGACGATAGTGGTAAAACCTGGCAACCAGATGTGAAATGGCAGGAAAACACAGCACCTAACCTGCGTATCTCCAGCTTTGGACAATTAAAAAATGGTGCCGTATTCGCCTTCAATGAAGTGTATAACGTATTATATAGAAGAGATGGCGTAGATGGGAACTGGAATGCAGTTACCGTACAGGGAAATTACCCTGCTGCATCTGCTTACTTTTTAACCACAAACAGTACTGACCTGTTCATCGTAGACCACAATGGGTTTGGCGGGGCCTGGTACAGCCTGAATGAAGGAGTTAACTGGACTAAATTTGGTAATGGTACCTTACCGGTAAATGGCCTGGAGAAATTCGTAGGTTCTGCTTCCGGCGAAACGGGAACCCTAGCGATCGCAACTGAAAATGATGTATACTTTGCAACGACCGGCAGTGCTTTCCAGAAAGCAAATACCGGCCTGGATATCGGTACTAAAATCAGCGGCATCACTGCTAAATACAATGTCTACAAAAACGGAAACATTATCAACTTCCTATATATAGCTACCTCTAAAGGTGTTTATCGCAGTGACGACAATGGCCGTACCTGGGATAAAGTTAGCTTCAATGAGTTTGATAAAAATTACACGTCGATTTATTAATCATACACAAAAGCATTAAAAAAGGTCTCCATACGGAGACCTTTTTTAATGCCCACAAGTTCCGTTACCGGTACAGGCATTGCTTACTTATGGCAATCATCAACAAATGGCAGCAGCTACACCAATATTTCCGGGGCAACTGCTACTACTTATACCGCCAACTTTACAGGACCAATATACTACCGTGCAAGAGTAATCTGTAGTGCCGGACCGGATACGGTCTATTCTACCCCGGTACAATTAAATTACACCAATAGTGTTGCCAGTACAACTCCGGGACAAAGATGTGGTGCCGGAACGGTAGCCTTGGCAGCTGCAGGTAGCAGCGGAACAACGGTAAGATGGTATGCCAATGCAAACGGCGGTTTACAATTAGGCGCTGGTAATACCTTTACTACCCCATACATCGCCGCGACTACTAACTTTTATGCTGAAGCGACCACAAATGCCCCTGGTAACGTAAAAGTCGGAACAGGTACCACCAGCGAATCTGCCACAAGTTACCCCAATCCTTTAAGTGCTTATTATGGCGGGACAAAATCCCAGCTGTTGTTCCTGGCAAGCGAATTACAGGCACAAGGATTACTGGCGGGCAACCTTACGTCTATAGCATTCGATGTAACCGATTACGCCGCAGCAGGTGTACTCAATGACTTAAGACTAAAAATTGATACCACTTCCAGCACCGCTTTATCCGGTATGGTTCCCGTTGCTAATACAGTCTATAATGCCGCTTATACACCAGCCACTACCGGTATCGTTACGTTTACCTTCTCCAGCCCTTATAACTGGGATGGCGTAAGCAATATCGTATTAGAAGTGACGCACAATGCCGGGAACGGCGGTAATGGTTCAGGAACGCGGGTTGCTTATACGACCACAAGCTTTAACAGCGTTTACACCAGGGCCATAGACAACATTACACCAGCTACTTCGGCAGGCTTCGACGCAGCACTTGCCGGTGGTAGTACTGCCGGATCCACCTCAACTTCGGCAAACAGGCCAAACATTACCTTTGGAGGTATGGCTTATTG